>Ga0114999_10007587_pt1 | contig 12277 bp, 6 predicted proteins | sample ArcticOcean_MG_C_3_FD_89820 | JGI IMG/M metagenome (GOLD analysis project Ga0114999, IMG submission 89820) | Marine microbial communities from western Arctic Ocean - ArcticOcean_MG_CB8_126 | ecosystem: Environmental > Aquatic > Marine > Oceanic | place: Arctic Ocean: Canada Basin | collected...
AGCAGGGCAAGCTAGTAGACTTATCCTCCAATTCAGCCAAGGTCAGTTGGCGAAGCCGACAGAGCGGAGCCCATCAGCTATACCTACTTCTAAAACTACCCGGTGAACGCTGGTTTGTAAGTGAGCAATTCGATAAAGGAAGTGATGAATGGCACGACCACAGTTTTAAAATTAAAGACCTTAGTTGGAGGCACTTTAGTATTATCAAATGTGTGACTGAGGAGAAGGTGAGCACTCCCAATTTGAGAAAAGTTGAACAAATTGGGTTTACCGATCAGATAGCCGGGAACGGTAGCAAGTTTTCGTCTCGCCTCGATTGGATCGAAGTCTACGGAAAGGAAAAAGCAGCACCCAAGGTGAAACCGCCGGTGGTAAGGTCAGTCCGCGTAAAACCGGAACTAGGGCCATCCATTACTGCTCATGAGGATTTGGTCTATGCAAGCTACGGCGACCGCGAACTCACCCTCGATCTGTATCAACCCAAAGCGACAACCGGACGCTTGCCGGCCGTGATCTTTATTCACGGTGGAGGTTTCTACAAAGGCGATCCAAGTAGTTATACCTCCATGGCGATAGAATTAGCAGAACAAGGCTATGTGACTCTGAATATCTTTTATCGTCTCTCCGGTGAAGCACCCTTCCCTGCTGCGATTCAAGATTGCAAAGCAGTCGTCCGCTGGGCTCGGGTAAACGCCAGAAGATACAACATCGATCCCACAAGGATAGGCTCGGTTGGCGGATCTGCTGGTGGCCACTTATCCGGTCTCCTGGGAACCAGTGGACCTGCAACTTACCTGGAAGGCCTCGGAGGCAACGAAAAGCAATCCAGCCAAATCCAGGCCTGCGTCGTTATGGCCGGAGGTATGGATTGGAGAACTGAAGAAGCTCAATCGACAGCAGCGGAAGATCCTCGACGTAGAATTTATACTTTCCTGGATGGCACCTTCGAAACCGCCCGGCAGACGTATCACAATGCATCCCCCGTTTTCCATGTTTCAAAAGCAAGCGCGCCGATGTGTTTTATGGATGGCGAATTCGACTTACCCGGGACCCGATATCCTACTATTATCAGACAACTGAATACACTCGGCATTTACAATGAATCCCATGTTATCAAAGATGCACCGCACCCTTTCTGGTTGTCAGACCCCTTCTTCGATCCCGCGATGGAGATTATGGTAGGGTTCTTTGATCAGATCTTGAAAAACCTTTAGGAACCACAGAAAGCGCAAAAGACACAACATGATCGATGAGGTGCCCGAGGACGGCGTTAGCTGTTAAGACAATTAATTTCCATTTATTTAAACACCTGGTTTAAGGTCAACAAGCATGCAGATTCATTTCCGTAGATGGTATAGTTTGGTTTTTATAATACTCATAGCAGCGTTATCTCTTAGTGCTCGGGAGCTGCCCAATTTCAATTTACTGGATACCCACGATAAGAACCACGAATTGTATCGAGCTGAAGTAAAAGCGATCGTGCTTTTCTTTACTGGAACCCATTGCCCGGTTGCCCAAGAAAGTGTTTTAACCATTAAATCGCTGAAAGAAACTTTCAAAGATCAAGGAGTTGATTTTTGGGTCATCAATTCCTACGCGGACGAATCCAAGGAAGACATCACAACAGAAATCGAACAACTGGGTTTGGACAGGATAACGTATCTTCTAGATCGCAATCAAGTGGTAGCGCTATCTCATGGAATCAAACGCACCGCAGAAGTAATCGCTATCGACACCTTCACCTGGGAGGTATTTTACCGGGGTGCGGTTGACAATCAGTTCAACGATAACTCAGAAAAACCGTTGGCTTCTGAGAACTACTTAAGCGATGCGATACAGCAGTTCCTCAAGGGTGAAGCCGTCACCGAACCGAAAACTCACGCACATGGCTCGCTTATTTCCTATGCACAGGTGGCCGAGAACCTCGAAGCACCGGATTACACAACACAAGTCGCGCCCATTCTAAGAAGTCATTGCGTCGATTGTCATCGGAATGGAGGTATTGGTCCCTGGGCGATGGCGAGTCATCGGCGTGTATCCAACTATTCGAACATGATCGAGGAAGTACTGCTGACACGACGCATGCCTCCCTGGGACCCCCACCCCGATTATGGACAGTTTAAGAATGATTCATCTCTTTCCCGAGAAGAAATTCAAACGCTCATTCGTTGGGTAAAGGCCGGGAGTCCAAAGAATGCAGACCATGATCCTATGACGGATCCATTGCCTGAAAAAGCGAAATGGAGTTTAGGACAACCAGATGCGATTTTAAGGCTGCCAACCATTCAAACCATAGCAGCTACGGGGATCGAGCCCTACCATCACCTTGTGGTTGAAAATCCATTTAAAGAAGATGCTTGGTTAAGGGGGATCGATATCAATCCCACCAACAACAGCGTAGTTTATCACGCTGTTCTTTTTGCCAATTGGTCGAACTCACCCAATAAGCACGGAACTCTCGGAACCTATATGCATGGCTGGGCTCCGGGCGTCAGTCCCCTTGAATTTCCAGATGGAGTGGCAAAACTCCTACCAGCGAATTCAACCCTTACTGTTGAGATGCATTACACCACAAACGGAGAGGAGCAAACCGATAGAACAGAAGTGGCGCTCTACCTGGCTGACACTTCAATAGAACGAGAAGCAGAAACACGAATTGCGATTAACTTTGATCTGGATATCCCACCAGGAGCAGAAGATGCCCGGCACATGGCGAGTTATGCATTCGAAAACCCTGGCACCATTTACGGTCTATTTCCACACATGCACTATCGCGGAAAATGGATGCGTTACGATTTGCTGTTACCGAATGGAACCGAGGAAACATTGCTGCACGTTCCTCGATACGATTTTCAATGGCAGCATTCCTATTTTCTAGAAACACCAAAGCACGTTCCCGCAGGAAGTTGGCTTGTGGTTACGGGCTCTTTCGACAATTCGGTTAGGAATTCAGCCAACCCAGACTCGACACAACCAGTCTTCTATGGAGAACAATCCTGGGACGAAATGTTTGTCGGGTTTTTCGAAATTGCTGATGACCCCAAACCGTCAAGTATTCGAAAAAGGCGACGATTTAATCGGTGATTATTTTCTATTGATCTTCATGGAAATGATCTTCACCTCGGGAAGGATTCCCCAACAAGTTTCCTAGGATAGAATAGTCGTTTGAAACAAGCATCTAGAAAATTTAACCATCGGTGGTCGCAATTGCCCTTAAATCGGTAGGGCTCGATCGCCGAGCGAGCCGTTTTGGAATCGGCGGTTTACGGCGAAACCTCCCTACCTGAATCAGCGACTAATTATAACTAAAATGCTATAGCCTAGTAGTTGAGGGCGTATCTGGAAATCCTCCGCTGTTTCAGCTATCGACCTTAGTCACCTTGATTCGATCGATTGTTATCGAATTAATGATCACTGGCTCGGTTGGCTTATCTGTTGGAAGATTACCGAGTGCTGCGATTTCCTCAGGAGTCGCACCGGCTTTCCGCAAAGAAGTGGGTGTTTCCGCTTCTTGAATGGCTAAAGCCACATCCATGCCTTCGATCACTTTGCCAAAAACGGTGTGCTTACCATTAAGATGAGGAGCACCGTCTTTATTGGTTACGATAAAAAATTGTGATCCATTCGTATCGGGTCCGGAGTTGGCCATACAAAGCGTTCCGTATTCTACTTTTCCCAGGAGTGTCGGCTGCGTTATTTTTACATCACTTCCAGCTAGAGTTAGAAGATCCTCGATCACCTCTCCAACCAATGGAGCGGGGCTGTTTGCTTCAAGAATCTTATCGTAAATTCCTTTTATTTCCGGAACAGGACTTTTGCCGTCGTGCTCCTGCAGGTGTGGAACAAATAACTGCTGAAATACAGAATCGGCCATATTCTCGTCCAAAATCTCACCGGCGATAGGTGCTAACTCTTTCTCGAATAATTTTAAAGGTTCAGAAGATCCTACCAGTTGTTGTATTTTTTCAACCGTCATGACGAGCATCGGTTCATAGGATTGAACCGCCGTCATGGACTCCATTAGAGCTTTTAAAGTTTCCTCCTGCTGGGTTCCCAGCTTTGACTGTAGGTAAGGAACAATCAATGCGTTAAACACTTTATGCGCCATATCCTGATCGGTAATTTCGCCTTCAACAACAACGAAGGATCCTGCATAGCATTCATCTTGAAACTTATACCCCGGATCGCCTGTTCCCGTTCCCAGAGGACAACCTCCTTGAATCATGAAACCTTTGATGATTCGGTGGAAAATCAATCCGTCATAAAACGGCTCGTTTCTTTCTAAACCGTCTATCCCCGTCCACGTTTTTGTCCCTTCGGCCAACCCAACAAAATTCTCAACCGTTAGTGGCGCAGTTTCTTTATAGAGCTCAATCACCATTTTTCCGTGATTGGTCTCCATAATGGCAACCAGAGTCTGGGGCTTCTTGGAACAAGCAGCGAATAGCAATACCGTTGAAATGAATATTAAGGAGAATACTTTCATAGTAGATAAATTATTGAGTAGCGAAAAATAATTGAGACGCCGTCATCCGCAATTAAAATTTATCGGATTTTCAACCCCCCTTAGAATACAGAAAGTCAGTTGCTGTATCCGCCTCCAGTCACAGCGTCCCTGGCTACACACGCATTGTAGGCGGCCAGTGCTTCTCCACTCAAGGAACTGATTGTCAAAGGACTCTGTTCATTGAAATCATTGGCAGGCGCGCCAATATTGAAAAACTCGAAAGAAGGGACATCCGAATTTGAATTTGGATCTCCATTGATGATCAGTTTATAACCCGGATAGTCATCTACCAGGATTGCACGTCCGGGTGAGTTGCCAAATCGCTCTGCAATTACGAAACGATCGGCCGTATCGGTTCCACCGAGAATAGGAAGCATACTGGTGGAACCCACATTTCTTTCTGCAAGGCCAGGAACTGTGGATTCATCGATTCCGGCGAGCTCAAGAATGGTTGAAAATATATCAATACAATGAACCAAAGTATCCGTAGTTGTGCCAGGGGGTAATTTAACAAACGGACCCTTTGCAATCATTGGGACGTGGATTCCACCGTTATAAAGATCTCCCTTGGAGTTCCCATTACCAAACGGCGCCTGGACTACCTGGCCAGGAGTTCCATTGTCACCCAATAGGATGATTTGGGTTCTGGCAGGATTGATCGATTCGAGGAGTCTACCCATTTCAGTATCCAGGGCCTCGAGCGCTTTTCTATAAAGATGAGCATTACTGGATTCTCCAGCACCCTGCGCCGAATACCCACCCTCCGGAGCCAATTCAACTGGAGGCTCATGAAACGGGGTATGGGGGGCATTAAAGGCTACCCAGGCGAACCAGGGAGTTTGAGTTGCTTCTTTGTCATCAACTAAGCTGACAACATGATTTACAAGATCAGTGGTTGAGTAGGTGGTGGACGTTGAAGAGGTGCCATTACTGTTTTTCGACCAGGAATAATAGTCCGGAACACCTCCCCTATTCATTCCATAAAACTCAGGCCAACCTCCTCTCGCACTATAGCCAGCATCATTCCCGCCGAGGTGCCACTTACCAACTGAAAGCATTTCGTGTGGAGCGTCCATCGTAGTAAAAATCTCAGGCAAGGTTATTTCATCCTGGCCGCTGGAGAATTGCCCAGAATCGGTAGGAATACCCACATTGTGTTGAAAGGGTTGGCGGCCCGTTAACATCGTAGCACGCATAGGCGAGCAGGTTGGCTGCGAATATGCTCGGTTAAATCGCAAACCTTCGTCAGCCAACTTGGTCAAATTCGGCATATTGGCCAGAAATGCACCCTCGGTCATATTGTCCAAAGGACTAGCATCCAGTCCCCAATCGTCGACAATCAATAAAAGGATGTTCGTCGAGATGGTATAGATACCACTTTGAGAGGGATCGCCGGAGTAAGTAGCCGACAAGATGTAATCACCTGCCGCCAATTCACCTAGGGGAAATTGGAAAGTAATTTCCGACTGACTTGGACGCGAAACATTGGTGCTCGTGATATTTATGGCTTGCCCGGCAAAGGTTAAAGAAGTGGGCAACATAGAGAGATTGGCAGGTCCGCCGGTCATGGAAACGGTCAAGGTAGAAAGTTCTCCCTCAAATACCGGCGGTTCAGTTTCTGTATAGTCGAAACCCGAGTCATCAAACGGAGCGAGGTTGAGCTGGCTTGCACGATAAAATTGGCTTTCCTGCCTGTTCCCTCCGGAATTATAGTTATAGCTAACTGAGTTACTGTCTTCAATAACCTGAGAACCAACAGAACTCCATTCATCATTCTTCCCCAGATCACTTGATCCTTGAACTTCATAGGTTGCCCCTTCAACTCCAGACCAAACAAGGGTCACTTCATCTGCAGCCGGATCCTCAATTGAAATCGATTTCATTACCAATGGTGCCTCTGGGCCTCCTTCGAAAACAGTCGTCACCGTGGCACTCGCTTCGTCGCTAGCTGGAATCCCATTTGCGTCGCCTCCAACTGGAGATCCAAAGTAGGCACGTCCGATATTGTATGGGAAAATAGGTGTCCCGAAATCGTCGATACAAACAAAGTAGGCCCAGATCCCTTCAGGATATTCCGGGGTAACGGAAAATCGCACATTGTATTCATTGAGATCAAATTCGACACCGAGCGTTTGACCCAAATCGCCGAGATAATCATTATCCTCCATATAACGTCCAAGAGGAAATGCGGTACTGACATTGGGACCTGTTGCGAAGTTGACATTGCCAGCATAAATCCGTGTTGCCCAAGCCGGCCAAGAGGAACGAGCTGAGCCACTACTGGCGATATCTACCCGAATTTGATAACCGGAACGCATGCGCCGAACTTCGCTAGATGAGTCAAGCGGATCTGAATATCCGTAGGGCCCATAAATGGGTAGTCCATCTCGAGTCCAAGCCAATATCGGTGAATGGCTCCCATCGAAGTTTTCCGTAAAGGTATTTGTGCCGAAATCATAATCCACGCTATCGCCCAATTGATGGCGTAAAGCTGGTGGATTCGCGTGGTAATGGTACCGCCCCATCGCCTGGTGCGCGTTTCCTGCGTCGAACGTCACGCCCTCATTTACGAACGCATCACGGTTCCAAGCTCCGTCCCCTTGAGGACCACCCACTTCCGTTCCGTTACTGGACCGGTAAGAAAAGGCATCTCGCGAATCAAACATGGTAACTCCATTGACGAAATACCCAATAGGTCCTCCTCCAGTCAGCGTTTTGGAAGTAACCGTTAACGGGTCCACCGGATTAAGAGGCAACCGGTAGAGAATCGCCTGATTATCGGGATAATTTGGAAATAAATTGGTTTTTGCCGCATTCAGGTACCAGGGTCCCATAAGGTGAGAGGCTAAGTTGGTGGTTCGAATGTAGACCCAATCATCCGTGTATGAAATCTCATGAACTCCTGAGTAGGTCGGGGAACTCTGAACGCCAGCCCCTCGACTCCAGGTGGTAACGGCATTAAGGTTGGTTTCGTCTGCCAAGGTCTCGTAAATTCTAGCGTAAGTGCTGGATTGGTCAGTAAACCAGGAACTTATTCGGGGATCAGCATTTAAAGATAGGTATGCGACTAAACTTAGAAAAAAAACGAAATTCCGAACATTCATAAGATTGCGGCCTGCAATGGTAGTGTAGGTTGTTGAGTGGGCGGTACGGTGGTTGGCCAATTCCCGCCTTCAGCTTAAAAACATCAAAAGCAGAAAAAAGGTTACTTCTTTGAAGCTGATAGGCGGTTGATAAATTAGATCTTTATCCTCAATTGACAAGCAATTCTACGTTTGAAGTCGAATAGCTAATAGTAAAACGAGTGCCATTGTCTGCCACGACTTGATTTCCAGCATTGGCAAACCTGCCATGAATTTCATTGGCAGAAATGATACTATAGACTTGGCCCTCTTTCGGTTTTAACTTCGAGCTCACGTTCACGATCAGCTTGCCGGCCAGGGTCGCATTCTCTTTTACTGAGAAGGGCACTTTTTTATTGTTGATCAATGACAGACTGAGGGTTCCATCTCCGCTTTGATGATAGTCGGAAACAACCTTGATTTCATCGGATGACGAAAGCGTGCCTTGATTGTATACGGTGGTATCCAACGTTCCGGTACCTTTGACGACTCCTCCAGAGGAAATATCAACCCAACGCAGAGAAGACACTTTTCCCTGGTTCAGGGTCAGGGAACCCAGATTGGAAACGCGAATCTCATTTCGGCCAGTGAGCTTAATGTAGGGATCGAGAACTAAGGACTGTGCTGCGGTATCGCCTTTAATTTCCAGGCTGAGAAATTCGAGGTCTTTATTCGCAACCGCAATGGATTCCGACATACCCTTATTTTCCATGAGGGCTGTCCAGGCAACTTGAGGAGGTCCGTCGTCGCTTGTATAGGTGATGCCAGCGTTACTGTAGACGTAATCTGACCAATTCTCTGCTTCAGAAGCTAACGCAGCATGCGTACCGACCCAGCTGTGGTAGGTATTAGCAAACCCTTTTGGCTCAGCAACACGCTCGCCCAAAAGAAGCGCCTCAAGCTCCTTGACCATTCCAGGATATTTGTCAGCCAAGTCGTTTTTCTCGGCGTGATCTTTTTTAAGATTATAAAGCTCCAATCCGGTCTTGGATCGAATCAGTTTGTGATTTCCTCGAATGATCGACTGTCCATTTCCTGCTTCATGAATGAGGAACTCCCGGTTCCGTTGATGACCACGCCCCGATAAGGTTGGAGCAAGTGAGACACCATCAATTCCTAAAGGCGCCTCAACACCGGCCAGCTCACAAAAGGTAGGCAGAAAATCTGTTACATCGACAACAAGGTCAGTACTCGTGCCGGCCTTTAATAAAGATTTTTTGGCAAAATTCGCAGGTAAGCGCATCATCATTGGAACACGAATTCCACCTTCCTGGATTTTTCCTTTGGACTCACGAAGCCCGCCATTCGAATCAAACTCCAGATAGGATTTACCTGCAGGTCCACCATTGTCTGATTGAAAGATAACCAGGGTATTATCGACGACAGAGTCAGAGGTATCGCCATCGCCGTTGGGATCTTCGAGGGCGGTCAAAATATTTCCGATATGACCATCGATTCGACTAATCATGGAAGCCCATTGTTTGGACTGATCGGACAAGGAATTCCAAAATGGAAGCTTTCCGTAAGCGACCTCCCACTCGGGAAGTTGAGTGACCTCACTAAATGGCGAATGCGGAATTTGGAGAGCAAGCAAACCAAAGAAAGGTTGTCCGGTGGCATTGTAATTTTGCGATTGGATTCGGACGAAGTCCAAAGCAGCGAACGCATACGCATCGTCACAATAAGCAGTGTCCGGGTAGTTCTTATGATTTTGAAGAGCTGGTGCGTTGGAATAAAAGCGACTGTTCTTATACCGTTCCATTGAATTGGGAACCAGTTCCAAACCTCCCAACGCGCCCGGTGCAGCCGGGGCTTTCCACAAGGTAGGCTGAAAAAAGGTGTGTGCACGAACGTGATGCAGTTCGGCCAACACGTGTTCGTAGCCATGGGAGGTAGGCAAAGTCTGGACATTTAAAATTTCAGGATCGGACTGGCTCTTGGATCCGCCGTATCCCCATTTTCCCCAGTATCCGGTAACATAACCTGCTTCTGATAAAACATCTCCGATGGTGACATCCTCGGTACGAATGGCCTTCATGGCGTTGTCAGGATTATTTTGATCCGCATAGGTATGACCTTGATGAAAGCCAGTTTGCTGTGAGGACCGAGCGGGCGAACAAACCGTGCAACCATACGAGCGGCTGAAATTTACGCCTTCCGCAGCAAGACGATCAAGGGTTGGAGTAACCAAGTGCGCTTTGCTTTCGGCTTTTCTTTCGAATTGAGCGTTTGGACCTATGGAACCCCACCCCATGTCATCCACGTAAATGTAGAGTATATTGGGGCGGCTTTGACCAAAAGAGTAGCCAGAAAAAACGAAGAAAAGAAGCAGGGTGAGTAGTCTCATATGTAGTATCTTGGTTAGCTCAGATTTTAGAAGCAATCTATTCTCTCAATCCATGAAGCTCATTCTGAATTAGCTTAAACCGAAATAAGAAACAGTTAAATTCCTCTATTCGATTTCTGTGGAGTCACCTGCAGAATTGATCTCTTCAAGAACTTGAACCGGCGGACCCTCAAGCACATCAATCTTTGGTCCTTCGGGAAGCATCTTAGAAAGGTAATTTAATGATTCACCAAATTTTTGCTGAAGGACCAAAATAGTTTGTTCGGCCTCTTCAGATGAGTTGCTGGAAAGCTCGTCGATCATTTTGGGAACTACATGATCGTGGGGCACTATGAGTTGATTTCCCAACGCCCAATCCAAGGCTCCTTCAACCGTAATCTGGCCGGAAGCCACATCGCTTAGGATAATACTTCTAGCGACAGGGGTAGTTGAATCAATGTCCACACTATATTGTTTTTCCAACAACCACTGCTTGGCCGCTTCAACATTCTCTTCTGCCAACTGCTCTCCAATAAATTCAAAGCTGCTAGCCAGAGCATAGGTGTTTAACTCATCTGCCAAAAGATTATCATAGATCCCTGGACCATACGATTCATAGAGCAGATCCAACGCCCGAGCCGTATTCAAACCGTCATAATCGAGGGATTGATATTGAAGCATAAAATCATAGGGATCTTCCTCCGCATACACACTTAGAAAGGGTCCTACCAATTCAGGTTTAATACTGGGAATCTCATTTTCCACCAGCCAGTCCATGACATAGGTCCCTTCCTTATCCATCCACAAACGAATCACATTCTCATAATCCTCAACTCCGAATGGATGGTCGCTTTCGAGTGCATAGGCCATCGCTTCCTCCGGATGCAGGGTCCCAAGGCGGGCCAAAAGCATGGTTGCATAAAAGGCTTTGGTATCAGGAGCCACATCGGCCAATTGAACGAGCGTATCCAGGTACTCAAATGCCTCTTCAGAATCCAGACCAAGTAACCGCTGCAATTCAATAAGGTCATCCACCCGCTGAGAAGGACTCCAGTCAGGACTTTGTCTGGTCAAAAAAAGCGAGGACCAATATTCCTCCAACAATTCTTTCCGAGTCTGCGGTGTCAGGATGTCGGATGATTCTTTAACAACGGCTTCACTTATTTGTGCTAGATCTCCTAGGTCCTCCTCAGGAAGATTCGACTCCACTAGCTCCTGCGAATCAAGCTGCTCAATCGTTTCAGTTTTTTCCGGATTTCCGACAATATAGTTTGATCGATACCAAAAGGCACAAAACAAAATAAAAAAAGTAAGAAATATAAAATAGATTTTCACGAAATTGAGTAGAGGACTTTAAAAAATAGGAGCTAAACGGGTTCCTAAATCGATGCGACCCAAATTATCGTCAAATATAACTCCGGAGTGTAATTAAATGTGTGGGGTATCCCACACCCTATTTTCAATTGTTGTATAAACTTCAACACAGGCGGACCGCTCGGCGATCGGTCCCTACCATCAATTTCTGAAATTCAGGTGGAGCGGTTTTGCCAAAACCGCCGGGAGTGTTGACTCCGTAGAAATAATTACCCCCATACCATCGATCAAAAAATCAATGGTCCGTGAAATTCCCAGCTGGAATTAATCCTTATCCGATAATTGTTTCGCCACTCCGTTAAAATAGTTTTCCCAACCAAAGGAATGATTGTCGAAGCTTTCCATCTAAATTAATATCCCTCACTTTTACTGCTTTGGAATGCCCCATGTTTTCGGGAAAGGAAATTTCATGTTCCTTCCAACGAAGCCCTCTTTCGTCGAGCCGTTCGTGCCAATCGATTCGATCAGGTTCTTTGCACGAAGCGATCACATCCAGATCTCCGTCTCCATCCATATCCGCCACATCTATAAAATCCGGCCGGTCACCATCCTCGCTTACAAAATGGCTTTTCCAAAGCCCCACCTGAGGTTTGCCAACCCCTGGATTTTCCAACCAGCGAACTCCTAGGCCGACCTAGTTGGGTCGACGGTCTGAAAGGAGAATATCCAGATCGTCATCTCCGTCCATGTCCTGCGCAATCAACGACATGATCCAGCCAGCGTCGGTCATCTCATGATATCTCCAACGGGAAAAATCTCGTTTATTTGAGGCAGGTGCTTCAAGCTAGGCAACCTTGGCATCATCGTCCTTACCTCCAACCACCAATTCCAGGTGACCATCCTCATTCACATCCACAGCGATGGAAAACATCCTCCGACGCTTGCCTGTCATAGATTGGGAAAACTCTACGGTCGCCCAACTTGAGCTGTCCGTATAATCTCCCTTCG
>Ga0114999_10007590_pt1 | contig 12276 bp, 13 predicted proteins | sample ArcticOcean_MG_C_3_FD_89820 | JGI IMG/M metagenome (GOLD analysis project Ga0114999, IMG submission 89820) | Marine microbial communities from western Arctic Ocean - ArcticOcean_MG_CB8_126 | ecosystem: Environmental > Aquatic > Marine > Oceanic | place: Arctic Ocean: Canada Basin | collected...
TATCTTTTTCTAATAAAAACTTTAATGGCATAGCTTCTACAGGTGAGCTAGCCGTTTTTCCATATCCAATAATATCAAATACTTTTTGCGGTGCAAAGTCTGGATTTTCTTTAGCTTTTTCATCTTGCATCCATCTCCATAACATTTGTTTAGTTCCTCCTCCCGCAGGTATTAAACCTACGATTGTTTCCACTAAACCCGTGATTATATTAGTGTGTGCAACTACATAATCACTTTGAACTAATACTTCAAAACCCCCACCTAAAGCTAAACCAGACGGCGCAGCAATAACTAAATTATTAGAATATTTCAGCTGTTTACAGGTCATTTGAAAGTGATAAATAAATTTTTCAATTGCCTTCCAATTTCTTTCTTTAACAAATTCCATAACATAATTTAAATTTACGCCTGCTGAAAATTGCATACCTTCATTTATAATTATTAAGTTTTTATCTGATGCTTTTTTTAATGCATCCATTGAGTTATAATCTAAAGTATTAGCTTTAGTATTAAATTCTACAATTTTGTAATCTTTATGTTCATACGTAAAAGCTGACTTATTTTCTTTTTGAATTTTTGCTATTTGCTTTACTTTTCCCAAAGTTTCTAAATTTGTATAAACTTGTCTTTTTCCATAAAAATTATCATTTTTTTTGTCATAAAGTTTTTTTATAAAATCATTTAATTGAATTTGCCTATCTTTTTCTACAAAAAATTTAACACCTATTTCTTCGAGCATTTCAAAAGGCCCTTTGGTCCAATTAAAACCAAGCCTCATCGCTTCATCAATATTATTATAATCTTTTGTTACATTTGGAATTAAGGAAGAAGCATAAAGAATAATTTTTGAAACTACTGACCATGCATACTTCCCATATTTATCATTCCTTAAAACAAGATCTTTTAAATTAATTTTATCCTCGATGTGAAGATCAATTTTTCTAGATATAGAATATTTGCTAGTTTTTAAATTAATTGCTTCTAAAATTTTTTTACCATCTTGCTTATTCATTCGGTAAAAACCACCCTTGCCCTTTCTGCCTGTATAACCAGTTTCAATTAGATTTTTTACCAATGGAATTTCTTTTGCTACTTGATGAAAAACATCTGATATGGGTAGTTCTTTATTAAAACTTCTTAAAACATCAGCCATTAAATCTATGCCTATTAAATCATATAGCCCAAAAACACCTGTTTTAGGAATTCCCATAGGCCTTCCAAAAATTGCATCCGCCTCTTCTATGCTTAGGTTCATTTTGATTGCTTCTGTCATTGCTACTTGCATTGCATAAACACCTACTCTGTTACCTAAAAATCCAGGTGTATCTTTGCAAATTATTACTCCTTTGCCTAAATTTTCCTCACAAAAAATTTTAAGAAAATTTATTTTTTTAATATCATTTGTTTCTTCACTAACAATTTCTAGCAAACCCATATATCTCACTGGGTTAAAAAAGTGGGTAATGCAAAAATCTTTTTTATCTTCTGTGGACATTTTTTCAGATAAAACTTTTAAAGGGATAGTTGAAGTATTAGACGAAATTATCGAGTCAAATTTTCTTGCTTTTAAAATTTTTGCATAAAGATTATGTTTTATATCTATACGTTCAACTACAGCTTCTACTATCCAATCAGCCTTTTTAACCAAATCAAAATCATCTTCTATATTGCCAACTTTAATATCATTAATTTTACTTTTATCAATTAGCAGAGGGGGTCGAGATTCGAATATTTTTTTTTTTGCTTTTTCTGAAATTTCTGTTTTTAGATCTAATAGTGTGACTGGAATGTTAGCATTACATAATTGAGCAGCGATCCCGCTTCCCATCGTTCCTGATCCAATAACAACTACATTTTTAATATTCATTGAAGCAGATACTATTTAAGTTTTGAAATAATTGCATCCCCCATTTGGATTGTGGACACTTCTTTTTTGCCTTTAGAAAGAATGTCTTTAGTTCTTAAACCTTCATCAAGAACTTCTTGAACTGCTTGATCTACATTATCTGCTTCTTTATTTAAATCTAAAGAATATCTAAGAGCCATAGAAAAACTTAAAATAGTTGCTATAGGATTAGCCTTCCCTGTGCCAGCAATATCTGGGGCGGAACCATGCACGGGTTCGTACATAGATCTCATTTTACCATTTTTATCTTTTGCTCCTAAAGATGCAGACGGCAATAAACCTAAAGACCCTGTTAACATTGCTGCTTCATCCGAAAGTATGTCGCCAAACAAATTGTCAGTAACAATCACATCGAACTGTTTTGGGTCCCTTAATAATTGCATCGCACAATTGTCTGCAAGCATATGATTTAGCTCTATATTTTTGTATTCTTCATCTTTAACTTTTTGAACTTCTTCTCTCCAAAGAATTCCGGCTTCCATAACATTTGATTTATCGCAAGATGTAACTTTCTTATTTCTTTTTTGAGCCAATTCAAACGCGACTCTGGCAACTCTTATAATTTCGCTGCTAGTATAAGAGTGTGTATTGATACCTTTTCTTTCACCATTCTCGATAGGCTTTATACCTCTTGGTTCTCCAAAATATATACCTCCTGTTAGTTCTCTAACAATCATTATGTCTAAACCTGAAACAATTTCGGGTTTTAAACTTGATGCATCAACTAACTGTTTAAAGCATATTGCAGGGCGAAGATTAGCAAATAATTTTAACTCTTTTCTTAACTTTAAAAGTGCTCTTTCAGGCCTTTTAGAAAATTCTAAATTATCCCACTTTGGACCACCAACCGCTCCTAGAATTACAGCTTCTGACTCTAAAGCTTTATAAAAAACTTCATCTGTAATTGGTTTTTTATGTTTTTCATAAGAGGCTCCCCCTACTAAATCTTCTTCAGTTTCAAAATCTAGAGATTTTTTTTTATTAAACCATTCAATAATTTTTTTAACCTCAGTAACCACTTCTGGCCCAATTCCGTCACCGGGTAATAGTAAAATTTTTCTTTTTTTAATTTTAATCATTTTAATTTATCCAGGGTTTTTGTTTTGATAATTTATCTTCAAATAAAGATATTTTTTTTTCATTTTCTAAAGATAATGAGATGTCATCCAATCCATTTAATAAACATTTTTTTTTAAACGGGTCGATCTCAAAATTTATTACTTTATTTCCAAATATAATTTTTTGTTCTGGAAGATTAATTTCTATATTTTCTTTTCTAATTGAATATTGGGTAAGTTCTTCGATTTTTTTTTCATCTAAAACTATTGGCAACATGCCATTTTTAAAACAGTTATTATAGAATATGTCTGCAAAACTTGGGCTAATTATACATTTAATGCCAAAATCCAATAATGCCCAAGGAGCATGTTCTCTTGAAGATCCACATCCAAAATTTTTCCCAGCTAATAATACTGGTGATTTATTAAATGGTTCTTTATTTAATGTAAAATTTTCTATTTTGTCCCCTTTTTCATCATATCTCATTTCATAAAACAAACTTTTTCCTAAACCTGTTCTTTTGATAGTTTTTAAAAACTGCTTAGGTATAATCATATCTGTATCAATATTTATCATTGGTAAATTTGCAGGTATTCCTTTTAAAAAATTAAATTTTTTCATATTAATTTTTAAACTTTCTTACATCACTTAAATGACCATCTATAGCCGCTGCCGCTGCCATTGCGGGGCTTACTAAATGAGTTCTTCCGCCGCGACCTTGTCGACCTTCAAAATTTCTATTTGATGTCGAGGCACATCTTTCTTTTGGATCAAGTTTATCATCATTCATCGCTAAACACATAGAGCATCCTGGTTCTCTCCATTCAAATCCTGCTTCTTTAAATATTTTATCTAATTTTTCCTGTTCCGCCTGTTCTTTTACTAAGCCTGAGCCTGGAACAACCATAGCATTAACATGTTTGGCTATTTTCTTACCCTTTAAGATTTTTGCTGCATCCCTTAAATCTCCAATCCTTCCATTGGTACAACTGCCAATAAAAATCCTATCAACTTTAATATCTATCATTTTAGTATTAGGTTTAAGTCCCATATAATTCAATGACCTGTTCATTGAATTTTTTTTATCCTTATCTTTTTCTTTTTCTGGGTCAGGCACTCTACCTGTAACAGAAACAACGTCTTGAGGTGAAGTTCCCCAAGTCACCATTGGACTAATCTCATTTCCTTTTATTTCTATCTCTTGATCAAATATAGCATCTTTATCAGATTTAAGTTTGGCCCAATATTCTATAGCTCTATCCCAATTATCTTTTGTAGGTGACATTGGCTTATCTTTTAAGTATTGAATAGTTTTTTCATCAGCAGAAATTAAACCCGCACGTGCGCCAGCCTCTATTGACATATTGCATATGGTCATTCGCTGTTCCATGTTTAAGTTCTCTATAACTTCACCTGCGTACTCAATAACCATACCAGTACCACCAGCTGTTCCAATTGTGCCTATGGTTTGCAAAATTACATCTTTTGCGGTAACCCCTATTTCTAATTCACCAGTTACATTAATACGTAAATTTTTCGATTTTTTTTGAATCAAAGTCTGTGTTGCTAGAACATGCTCGACCTCTGAAGTTCCTATTCCAAATGCTAATGAACCAAAAGCACCATGTGTAGCTGTATGACTGTCTCCACAAACAATTACTGTTCCTGGTTGAGTAAATCCTTGTTCTGGTCCTATAATATGAACTATTCCTTGTCTTTTGTCTTTCATATCAAAAAGCTTTATGCCAAATTCTTTACAATTTTTTTCAAGTTCTTCGACTTGAATTTTTGATTCTTTGTCATTAATACCTTCTGATCTATTTGTTGTAGGCACGTTATGATCTGCTACAGCTAAAGTGAGGTTTGGTTTTCGTACTTTTCTTTTTGACAGCCTTAAGCCATCGAATGCTTGTGGACTTGTCACCTCATGTATAAGGTGTTTGTCAACATACAATAGAGCTGTTCCGTCATCTTGCTGATGAACTATATGTTCGTTCCAAATTTTGTCGTATAGAGTATGGGGCATTATAGAAAAATTATTTTTTTTCTGTTTTTAATTCTTCTTTTTTTAGTTCCATTTTTTTTTTAGAACTTTCTTCGTTAGTAATAGCTTCTTTCTTAAGGGTTTGCTTCGAGATGTCTGCGCCAATAGTTTTTTTAACCTTTTCAGTAATTCTTGCAGACTTACCTTTTCTATCTCTTAAATAATATAGCTTAGCTCTCTTGACTTTTCCAGATCTTACAACTTTAATTGAACCAATAATTGGACTGTATAAAGCAAAAGTTCTTTCTACGCCCTCACCAAAAGAAATTTTTCTTACCGTAAATGATGAATTTATATTTCTATTTTTTTTTGCAATACAAACTCCTTCAAAATATTGAATTCTTTCCCTTTTACCTTCGGATATTCTTACACCTACTTTAATAGTGTCGCCTGGAAAAAATTCTGTAATTTTTCTTTTTTCTAAAATTTTTTTTACATTTGCTCTATTAATTTCTTCTATATTTTTCATTTTTTTCTCTTATATTTTTCCCACAAATCTGGGCGTAGTCGGCGTGTTATATCCTCTGATTGATCTAAACGCCAGCTCTTAATTTTAGCATGATTTCCGCTTAATAGCACGCTTGGTACATCTTTTTCTTCCCATTTTTGAGGTTTTGTATATTGAGGATATTCTAAAAGATTGCTTTCAAAGGATTCTTCCGTTAATGAATTTTTATTTCCAAGGACTCCTGGGATCAACCTTACAATTGTATCAATTACTACCAAGGCAGCCATTTCGCCGCCTGACAAAACAAAATCTCCAACACTTACTTCTTCTATATTTCTTGAATCCAATAATCTTTGGTCAACACCTTCGAAATGTCCACATATAATATTTATATTCTTATTTGACATGCTTCTTGCATAAGATTGATCAAAAATTTTACCTTTCGGTGATAGGTAAATAATTGGATCATTTTTATTAGAAATTTTTTTATCTAGAGAGTTTGCTATAACATCTGCTCTCATTAACATTCCGCTACCGCCACCAAAAGGAGTGTCATCCACGGTCTTATTTTTATCCATCGCAAAATCTCTTATGTTCACAATTTCCAAAGACCATAATTTTTTTTCTAATGCCTTTTTATATAAGCCGCTGTCTAGCGGGCCCGGAAATAACTCTGGGTATAAAGTAAATACTCGCGCTGTCCACATTGATTATTTCTTGGGTTCTTTCTTTTTTGGTTCAACTTTTGCTTCTTTTGCTTCTTTTGGAGCTTCCTTTTTTGGTTCGACTTTTGCTGCTTCTGTTTTTGATTCAGATGTCGCAGGTTTGTCTCCTGCTTTTTTTCTGTCTTTTTTTGGTATTGCTTTAAATGGATTGTTGCCTTTAGAAGGCATTGGAAAAACTTCTGCTTCTCCTAATATTCTTGAAACTCTCATTGTTGGTTTAGCTCCTTTACTTATCCAATGTTTAATTCTATCTATTTCTAAATTAATTCTTTCCTTTTTTGTTTTTGGAAGTAATGGATTAAAAAAACCTACTTTTTCAATAAATCTTCCATCTCTTGGAAATCTACTATCTGCTACAACAATTTTGTAAACAGGTCTTTTTTTTGCACCGCCTATTGATAATCTAATCTTAAGCATATTATATTCCTTTTATTTTAATTGGTTAAAAATTTCTGGAGGAATTTCTCCTTCAGATTTGTTTTTGGACATTTTTTTCATCATGTTGGTCATCATTTTAAATTGCTTTAGCAATTTATTTATAGTGGCAGAATCAGTACCAGAACCACTAGAAATTCTTTTTTTTCTTGAAGGATTGATAATTTTTGGGCTTAATCTTTCTTCTTTCGTCATAGATAAAATAATTGCTTCATTTGTTTTAATTATATTTTCATCAATGTTTGCATTATCCATTTGTTTTTTTATTTTAGATACGCCAGGTAGCATCGACAAAACTCCTTCCATTCCTCCCATTTTTCTCATTTGCCTAAGCTGACTTAAATAATCTTCCATTGAAAACGATCCTGTTTTTAAATTTTCTTCTGTTTGTTTAATCTTTTCTTCATCGAGGTCTTGGGAAGCTTTTTCAACAAGAGTAACAACGTCACCCATGCCTAATATTCTATTTGCTATTCTGTCTGGATGAAAAACATCTAATTTATCAATTTTTTCTCCAGTTCCTATAAATTTAATAGGGACGTTTGTTGCAAACTTCATGCTAAGTGCGGCCCCACCTCTTCCATCACCATCTACTCTCGTCAAGATAGTGCCAGTTAAATCTACAGTTTTTTTAAATTCTTGAGCTACATTTACAGCAACCTGTCCTGTAAGAGCGTCTGCAACTAATATCGTTTCTATGGGGCTTGATATAGATTTAATTTCTTTAATTTCATTCATCATAGATAAATCGATTTGGGTTCTGCCTGCTGTATCAAAAATTATTACATCTACGCCACTTAAAGAAGCTGCACTAAGAGCACGTTTTGCAATATCAATAGGTAGTTGATCTTTAACCACAGGCAAAGTTTGTATTGAATTATCTTTACCTAGTATATTTAACTGTTCCTGAGCTGCTGGTCTATAAACGTCCAAACTGACTAGAAGAGATTTTTTTTTATTATTTATTTCTAAATATCGAGCAAGTTTTGCTGCTGTCGTAGTTTTACCAGACCCTTGTAAACCCACCAACATTAAGCATGCTGGGGGAGTTGTGTTTAAATTTATTTCCGATTTTGTATCACCCAAAATTTTTACAATTTCATCATATACAACTTTTATTATCATTTGCCCGGGTGTGGTAGATCTAATGATTTCTTGGCCAATTGCTTTTGGTTTTATATTTTCAATTAATTTTTTTGCCACTGGCAAGGCAACATCAGCTTCCAATAGAGCTTGCCGAATCTTTCGAAGACCTTCATCAACTTGTGCTTCGTTGAGAGATGGCGCTTTATTTAAAGAGCTAAAAATTTCTTCAAATTTATTCGTTAATTTTTCAAACATAATTAATTTATTCCAACAAAAATCGCACTAGTGGGCGAACCTTCGCTGACTAGTGTCGATCCCCTTGCTTCCAAGGACACCGCAAAAACTTTATTTTGCGGGAATAATTATCAAAGTACATATTGAGGTTCAAAAAGTCAATAAATAAAGATAAGACTTAAGGCATGAATAAATTAGATGCTTACAAAATGGATGGATTAGGTAACGATTTTGTCATTTTTGATATAAGAAGCAATTCTATTTTACTTAGCAAAAAAGAAATAATAAAAATTTCTGACAGAAGTAATGTTGGATGTGATCAGGTTATTTTTATCGATAAAGATAAAAATAACGATGCTTCACTAAAATTTTATAATTCTGATGGAGGTGAAGTTTCTGCTTGTGGAAATGGAAGCAGATGTGTTGCTTATTTGTTAATGAAAGAAAATAAAAAAAAGAAAATAACTTTAGGTACTAATGGTAGAGTTCTTCATGCTGAATTAAAAGATGAAAATTTAGTAACTGTTAATATGGGCCAACCACATTTTGAATGGGATAAAATACCTTTAATCAAAAAAATGGATAATAAAGATTTGCAAATAAAAATTAATAGAAATGATGGAAAAGAAATTTCTGGTGGTTTTTCTTTAAATGTTGGAAATCCTCATGTTGTTTTTTTTGTAAAAGATCTTGAAGAATTTAATTTAAAAGAGATTGGTCCTAAAATAGAAAATCATAATTATTTTCCAAAAAAATGCAATGTTACGCTAGCTGCTATTAAAGATAAAAAACATATAAAAGTGAAAGTTTGGGAGCGTGGCGCAGGTCTAACTAAAGCGTGTGGCACAGCTGCATGCGCCACAGCAGTATCAAGTTCATTTCTTAACTTAACTGAAAGATCTGCAAATGTAGAATTTTTGGACGGAGTGCTGAGTGTAGACTGGAAGGTGGATAACAATATTTATATGACAGGAAAAGTTTCGGAAATAATAAAAATTAAAATTAATATATAATTATGAATATTTTTGATAAATTTAAGATGGGTTTAAATAAAAGTTCAAAAAATTTATCAACGGGTTTAAATAATTTAATTTTTAAAAAAAAAATTGATGAAAAAGTTTTGGATGAACTAGAGGACTTTTTAATTGAATCTGATGTTGGGGTTGAATCTGCCCAGGAATTAAGGAAAAAATTTGTTAATACAAAAATGGATTCTGAAAAATCTGAAAAAAATGAAATTTTTAAGGTTTTTACAAATTATGTTTCAGAAATACTAAAGCCTCTTGAAAAAAATTTAGATACACTAAATAATAATAAGCCTACTGTAATTTTAATTGGTGGGGTTAATGGCGTTGGTAAAACTACTACAATAGGAAAGTTAGCTAAAATTTTAGGAAAAAATAAAAAAAAAATAATTTTTGGTGCAGCGGATACTTTTAGAGCTGCAGCTGTAAATCAACTGGAAGCCTGGTCTAAAAAAGTAAATGCAGAAATTATCAAATCTGATCAAGGTGCTGATCCTGCATCGGTAGCATATAAGGCTTTAGATTATGCAAAAAAAAAAGAATTTGACTATCTTCTTATTGATACCGCAGGAAGATTACAAAATAAAAAAAATTTAATGGATGAGTTTAAAAAAATAACAAATGTTTTAAAAAAAATTGATGCAACGGCCCCGCATGAGACTTTTTTAATATTAGATGCAACAACTGGACAAAATGCTATCAACCAAGTCGAGGAATTTAAAAAAATATCTCCCATCACTGGAGTTATAATGACCAAATTAGATGGAACAGCAAAAGGGGGTATACTATTGGCTATCGGTAGAAAATTTAAATTACCTATTGTGGCTTTGGGAATGGGTGAAAAAGAGGATGATCTACAAATTTTTAATGCAACACATTTTGCTAAAGCAATAATGACTGATTAAATTAATTTATTAAATTTATTGAAATCAATGGTTTGTAATACGAACATTTGTAAGTTGAATTAATATCTTTATACCCACAATCTTTTAATAACGAGGATACAAATAATTTATATTTACTATTTCGTGGAAGCTTTTCTAGTTTTTTATTTTTTAAATTAAATTTAAAATTTGATCTTATGTATTTTACACCACTAATCATTATTAAGGTTTCATTATCATTTAATAAATAATATGCATAATCTTCGGGGAAGACGGGTAAGCTTGAAATCACACTCAAACCTTTTGCTTTTTTAGGAAACCAGTCATATGTAATAACTGGATTTATTTCTCCATTAACATTATTTAAAATATATAAATCTTGGGGATAGTCTGTGATGTAATTAAATTGCTCACCTTTTGCTAAAACAGCTTTTGACCGTGATTTAAAAAATAAAGTAAATTTTTTATCATGTGACAGCATTTTACCGATATTAAATACTTCTTCTGCATCTTGTTTGTATGGATTTGTTTCATTTGCATTACTAACAATGGTGAAAAAAAAAGTAGATAACATTAAATAAAAAATAAATTTTCTCATTTAAAAAATTTAATATTTATTTGTGAAGCTTATTTGTTCAAATTGTGACTTAATTTAAGCTATCAATAAATTGTCTTAATACATTTAAAAGGCTTTTATTATATTCCATCATATGATCGTCATATTCTGAAAAATAAGAATTCTTAGGTTCGTTTGCGATTTCATACATTCTTTTTCCCATACTAAATGGAACAATATTATCAACTTTTCCGTGCATTATTAAAATAGGACTTTTTATATTTTTAATCTTTTTATTACTTTCATATTTATCTTTAAGCAAAAAACTAACAGGTAAATAAGGATATTTATTTTTACCAGCGTCAATCATTGAAGTAAAAGGAGATTCTAAAATTACACCAGCAAAATTTTTGTTTTGTGAAATTTCAGTTGCTATACCCGTACCCAAAGATTCTCCATAAATAATTATATTTTTTTCAGTTATGCCTTGAGCCTTTAGCCATCTTACTGCACTTCTTGCGTCATCATAAAGACCTTTTTCAGTAGGCGTTCCTTTATTTCCACTAAATCCTCTCCAAGCAATAATAAGAAAATTAACATTCAAATTTTTGAAATGATTCAATTTATGTATTCTGTTTTCTAAGGATCCAGCGTTGCCATGTAAAAAGAGGATAGTTTTAAAATTAATAATATCTTTGTAGTGATACCAAGATATAAGTTCAATATTATCTTTAGTTCTAATTTTTACTTTTTCTATTGGTACTAAGATTTTATCGCCAAAATAATTATTTTCTGTTGGCTTATATAATATATTTCTTTGAAAAAGATATACAAAAATGACAATTAAAAAATAAAATAGTAATAAAACTAGCAATATTTTAGTCAAATAGTTCATTTTTATGAAGTTTTTTTTAAATAAAAAATTCATTTTATATTTTAAGTATTTAACCTATCATAGGTTTATAAAAAATCATGGCAAAAGAATTTGAAATAAATGATATATTAAATGCAGTGGATGCTATTTCAAAAATAGGTAGAAGAAGGAAGGAACCAGCTGAAAAAAATATATCTGCTATTAAAAAAGAAACACTAATTCCCAATAATCAAAAAAAATTAATTAAGAGTGAAATCCTTGTTCTTAATGAAATGATTGAATAGAATATTGAAACATTTAATAGAGAAAATTAATGATTATCCAGTGTAAGAGTTGTACTAGAAAATTTATTGTAAAGGATGAAAACATTCCTGAAGAAGGAAGAAATGTTCAGTGTGGATATTGTTCAGTCACGTGGCATCAAATGCCAACCAATGTTGCGCCTAAACCTATAAAAAAAACTTCCAAAAAAATTGGTGAAAATCTTTCTGTGGATGCAATAAAAGCTTCGGACGGTAAAACATATAAGTTTTTGGGGAGTCAATGGGCGCAAGTATTGCCTTCTGGCAAAACAGGATTGTTTGCTAAAAAAAAAATTGGTAACCAGTTAGATAAACTTACAGGCAGGCAGAAAGAAATTATTACTAACAAACAAAAGAAAAAAACTAAAAAAGAATTAGATCCATCGTCTGAAAATTTAGATAATAACAAGCAATTGCCAGATATTTACAAACCGAATCAAGGTCTTGGTTTTTTTGGTTATGTTTTTTTACTTATAATTATTTCATTTTCAATTGTAGGAATGTTAAAAACATTTGAAAATGATTTATTAAATGCTTTTCCAGATATAGACTATCTTTATCAATTACTAGATCAGCAATTACAATTTTTAGCTGAAACATTTAAAAATATGATCGTGATAGTGAATGACTTATTGAGTTCTTACTAATATGCTTATTTTTTAATTTCTCTAAGTGAATCCTTTATAAGAAGAAATAAA
>Ga0114999_10007595_pt1 | contig 12273 bp, 6 predicted proteins | sample ArcticOcean_MG_C_3_FD_89820 | JGI IMG/M metagenome (GOLD analysis project Ga0114999, IMG submission 89820) | Marine microbial communities from western Arctic Ocean - ArcticOcean_MG_CB8_126 | ecosystem: Environmental > Aquatic > Marine > Oceanic | place: Arctic Ocean: Canada Basin | collected...
ATGACGTGGATGACCAAGCCTTCCTTTTCCACTTTGCCGGCAACCGACAACAAGCGGGAGCGCAACACCACCTTGCGGTTGCGTTTGAACATCTTTGGCCAAACCACGATGTTGGCGACCCCGGTTTCATCCTCGAGCGTCATGAAGATCACGCCGCTCGCGGTGCCGGGCCGCTGCCGTCCGATCACCAATCCGGCGACCCGGACGAAGCTTCCGACTTTGATACGGGCAAGTTCCTCGGCTTGGATGTGGCGCATTTTATTGAAACCCGGCCGTAACAGAGCCAACGGGTGGCATTTTAACGATAGGCGTGTCGCTGTGTAGTCGTTGATGACTTCCTCACCGATCGGCATCGGCGGAAGCTCCACATTCGGTTCATCGCCATATTCGACCGAACTCTCATAAGCCGGATTGGTTGGGGCCGGGTCGGTTGGCGGCGGCGACGCTTGCTGGTGCTCCCCGGCCCTGACCACCGGCTTACGGGGTTTGATCCCTGATTTCTGCTCTCTGATCTCAGCTGCGGCGAACAAGGGCAAGGGCCGATCTTTCAGCCCGCGCACCGCCCACAATGCCTGGCGCCGGGTGAGCCCCAGCGAGGTGTAGGCATCGGCATTGGCAAGGCGTTCGAGCGCGGCGGGATCCAGACCGCTTTCGAGCCAAATCGAATAGACATCGTCGAAACCACCTAGCGTGGTGCGCGCGCTCGTTAGTGCTTCGGCATAGCCCTCCGCGAACCTCTTGATCTCGCGCAGGCCAAGACGTAGCGCCATCTGCTTATCGTCAGGGTGACGCCAGCCATTGGCCGACGCTCGCTGCGCACCCAGCTCCGGCTTGCCGCCGCCGGCATCCGCTTGCGGACTCTGCTCCAGCGTGCAATCGAAGTTGCTGTGGTTGACGTCGACCGGCAGCACCGTGACCCCGTGATCGCGCGCGTCGCGGACGATCTGAGCCGGGGCATAAAACCCCATCGGCTGGCTGTTCAGGAGCGCGCAGGCGAAGACCGCGGGATAGTGGCATTTGAGCCAGGCTGAGACGTAAACCAGAAGGGCGAAGCTGGCGGCGTGGGATTCGGGAAAGCCGTAATCGCCGAAACCCTCGATCTGCTTGAAACAGCGCTCGGCATAGTCCAGCTCATAGCCCTTGCCGACCATGCCGTCGAGAAACTTTTCGCGAAAACTGCCGATCGTGCCCATGCGCCGGAAGGTCGCCATTGCCCGGCGCAGCTGATCGGCTTCGGCCGGCGGAAATCCGGCCCCGACGATCGCGATCTGCATCGCTTGTTCTTGGAACAGCGGAACGCCGTAGGTTTTCTCCAATACATGGCGCAATTCTTCGGAGGGATAGTCGATGCTCTCCTCGCCGTTGCGGCGCCGCAGATAGGGATGCACCATGTCGCCTTGAATCGGGCCGGGACGGACGATTGCGACCTCAATGACGAGGTCGTAGAACTTGCGCGGTTTAAGACGCGGCAACATGGTCATCTGGGCCCGGCTTTCGACCTGGAACACGCCCACCGAATCGGCCCGACACAGCATGTCGTAGACTTCGGGATCCTCGTGCGGCACGTTGGCCAGGGTTAGCTGGCGGCCGTGATAGGCCGCTATCAGATCGAAGCCCTTGCGGATGCAGGTAAGCATGCCGAGGCCGAGCACATCGACCTTGAGAATGCCAAGCGCATCGATGTCGTCCTTATCCCATTCGATCATCGTGCGGTCTTCCATCGCACCGTTGGCGATCGGCACCATTTCGCACAAAGGCCCTTTGGTCATCACGAAGCCGCCTGGGTGCTGCGACAGGTGGCGCGGAAATCCGACCAGCTCCTTGGCCAACCGAAGCGCCAGCCAGAGCCGATAATCCTTGGGGTCAAGGCCGAGTTCACGAACCTGGCTGAGGTCGACACCCTGGGTCGACGCGCCCCAGACGTAGCCCGCCAACGCGCCGCCTATATCCTCGGACAGGCCGAGCGATTTGGTAACCTCACGAATCGCGCTGCGCCAACGATAGGTAATGACGGTGGCGGTCAGACCGGCGCGTGAACGGCCGTATTTTTCGTAGATGTGCTGGATTACCTCCTCACGCCGTTCGTGCTCGAAGTCGACGTCGATATCAGGTGGTTCCTTGCGCTCGGCACTGACGAAGCGCTCGAACAGCAGGTCGATTCGGTTGGGATCGACCGAGGTGATACCGAGGCAATAACAGACCGATGAATTGGCCGCCGAGCCGCGCCCCTGACACAGGATGCCCTGATTACGAGCGAAGCGGACGGTGTCTTCGACCGTGAGGAAATAGGGCGCGTAGTTGAGCTGGCCGATCAGCGTGAGCTCATGCTCGAGCGAGGCTTTGATCTTGTCGGGAATGCCGAGCGGGTAGCGTTTATCGGCACCCTGCTGGGTGAGATACTCAAGCTGTTGCTGCGGCGTACGGCCTTGGTCGGCGGTCTCGTTGGGATATTCGTAGCGCAGTTCGTCGAGACTGAATTGGCAGCGCCCGGCGATCTCGGTGGTGCGGGCAATGGCGTCGGGATAATCGACAAATAGCCGCGCCATCTCGGCCGGGGGTTTGAGAAAACGCTCGGCACTGGCAAACAAATGAAACCCGGCATCATCGATCGAGCAGTGCTCGCGAATACAGGTCACCACATCCTGCAAAGGACGCCGCTCGGGGATGTGATAGTGCACATCGTTGGTGGCAACTAGGTGCGCTTTGGCGCGCTCGGCAATCGCGGCGAGACGCGCCAGCCGCGCGACATCGTCGCCGTGATAGAGATGTTGGACCGCGAGATAGAGGTTGCCGGGAAATTCCTCGGCCCACTCGAGAAGCTCATCGGCGAAGGCCGGCTCCTCGTCAACCAGCGCCGGCGGCACGGCGACAAAGATCATGTCGGTGCCATGTTCGAAGACTTCGTGACGATACAACTCGCATTCGCCTTTCGGCGCGCGACGCTTGCCGATGGTCAACAAACTGGCGAGGCGTCCATAGGCGGTGCGATCGATGGGAAAACACAACGTCGACAAGCCGTCTTCGAGATCGAGGCGGGCCCCGATGACCGGCTTAATCCCTATTTCTTTGGCAATGAGGTGGGCGCGCACCACGCCTGCCAGGGTGTTGCGGTCGGTAATGGCGATCGCGGAAAGGCCGAGCGACGCCGCCTGAACCGCGAGTTCCTCGGGATGCGATGCGCCCCGCAGGAAATCGAAATTGCTGGTGACCTGGAGTTCGGCGTAGCTGCTGTCAGACATGGAGGCTTCGGTTTACGCAAACAGCCCATGCACGAACCAGGTCGGCGCGCTGTCGACGACGATCTCGGCGGCGGCCGGTCGCGCAGCAACGGCAGAGTGGTTGGATGGTTCGAACTTAGTAGCGGCCTGGGGCACGGTTTTGGGAGCCGCGGTCACGTGCCTGCGTTCATTGCTGTGCGGCTTCTCAGGCTCGGCATCGCGGTCGCTGACCACCAAAATGGGAGCAGCGGCGCTTTGGCGATAGAGACCGTTGCGGTAGAGCCAGAAGCGCCGGCCGGATGTATCCTCGACGCGAAAATAATCGCGCGTCCGTAGTGCCTCCGGCATGGCTGACAACCCAACTTCGCGCCACCACTCGGTACCCAGCCGCTCCGGCCCCTCGGCCCAGGCCACCCGGTGCAACTGCTTGCGCCAGCGGAACAGCACCGGCGGGTCGTCCGGGACCGGCGCGACCGCATCGATCGGCTCTGGTCGCAGGAACAAAGACAGCGGCCGCGGCATGCCCCGCGTCCACGGGATCTCAATATCGAGCGTGGGATCGGGTTTGGCTGAAGCCGGCCGCGCGCCATGTGAAGAACCAATAGGAGAAAAGACAACGACCGCGCGTTCGGGCAAATAGCTGGCATGGGGCGCGAAACGCACGACATTGTCGGCCCCGAGGCGATTGCCCAGTCGATCGGTGAGCTGATCGATCGCCGCCTCGACGTCGGCTTCGCTAAGGATAGGGGCCGTGGGCGTGACGGTAACCTTGGGCGCCGGAGTAAGGGGCGCGGCGGGTTCAGCGAGGTGGCCGATCGCGGCCTCGACATCGGCATCGCTTAGCAGCGACGGAAATTCTCCCCGGTCCGCACGCGCAGCGCGGCGCACTGAATCGCGTATTGCGGTGCTCTTGCCGGTGCGCTCCTGCCGCTGCCAAGGGGGCGGGCGCTCCGGAAAGGTTCGCGGGGGCGGTGATTTATGAAACCTGACGTTTGATCGCTGGTTTTTGAGGGTTAGCTGATCTGCCTCGAGCGGGTCGCTCACGGTTACGAACAGCGCCATCACATCGGCCCCGAAGCCAAGATCGAGCTTGTCGAGATGTTCGTTGAATAATCGCATGAGGTGTTGGGGATCGCGGACCGGGCGGCTGGTGCCGACCCCAACGGTGACCATTTTTCCATCGACGCGATAAACAGCGAGCACCAGTTTGCGGGCCCCGTGCTGGATACGGCCTAGGTCGATACATGCCTTTTCGGTCAATTGACGCGTCGCCCGCTCAACATCGTCAAGATGGCCGATGGGCTCGGCAAAAACCGCGCGCGCCTGGATCGAAGCGGCCGGTTGACGCGGGGAAATCGGCTCGCGGCAACGGCCCATCGCTTGGTCGAGACGAACCACCAGGTCCTTGCCGAAACGTGCGGCCAAGGTCGCCCGCGGTGCCGCCTCAAGGTCACCGATCGTCTTGAGGCCGAGCCGCTCGAGCGTGGCCACGGCTTCCGCCGGCAGACGTAGGCCAGCGATGGAAAAACCGGCAAGTGTGGCTTGGGTTTGGCCGGGGGCGATCACATGCCAGGACTCGTGCTTGCTCGGCGAGGCAAACCGGGCAACGGTCCAGGCGGCACCGGCGGAATCAGCGAGCGCGGCGCGCGCGCTATAACCAATCCGCTCGAGGCGGGCGATCAGATCGGCCAACATCGCCTCTTCGTTACCGAACAAATGCGCGCACCCGGTTATATCGATCCACAGGCCATTGCCGCCCTCGCCAGCCGATGAATCGCTGCAGGTCCAGGGCGAGTAGCGCCCGCACCAATCGGCCAGTGCGGCCAACTCCCTGGCGTCGGCAACCGCATCGCTGGGCACGACAGTGAGGGCCGGCATCAGCGCGCGCGCATCAGCCAATGTGATACCGGGAATGATGCCGGCGGCTTCCGCGGCCGCATCGACCGCGGCGACGCGCATGCCGCCTTGGATCGAAACCGCGGTAATTAGCGGGTTTTCTTTGGGCTTATGCCGAAAGAGCTGTTGAGAGGGCCGTTGAGACGGCGACCTCTGATTGGTTTGACGCTGGCCTTGATGGTGTTGATTTTGGCGTGCTGCGAGCCGACTCAAGCGGTCGGTCGCAAACCGTGGCAGCCACACGGAAACGACCCGGGGCATGTGGCACTCCCTTCCCTACATAATCTGTTTCGCCGCGCGTATCGAAACCAACTCGCCATTGCTTGGGCAGCCCGGCGCGGCAGCGAACGAGTTCAAGCTCCCAAGCCATGCTATGCAAAGATCCCCGCGCCGGTATTTCGGCAGCGGCCGATGTCACCCGCCAGCGGGTGACGGCAGCGCTTGGTTCGTGCCGGGATTTTCCCTGCTGATCGCCGGACATCAGGAAAAATACCGTAACCCCGCTGCGCCGTGCGGCCAGTTGCAGGCGCCGGCTTGCCGTTAGATCAAGGCCGCGCACTTCACCGACAACGGCCATCAAGCCGGCGCACTGCAACCCCTCTTCCATCGTCCACTGGATATCGGCATCGCGGCGGCCGCGGGCGAGCAGAAGACGCTCGGGATCGATGCCATAGGCCGCCAAGCCCGGCGTATAAAGATTGCCGGTTTCATACAGGCCGGTCGGCGGCAGGCACCAGAGAATCTGCTTATCCCGGTTGTAGTCCAACGCGGCCATGCGTCCCAAAATCGCCGCGATAAAGCCTATCCCTGCCCCACAATCGCCGGCCACCACTTCGTGCAGGACACCACGGGGCAAGCCACCCCACGGCAGGGCCTGATCGATCACGGGTTCGCCGAAGTCCACGACGCGATCGTCATGGGTGATATCCAAAGATTGACGCTCGATGCGATCGATCTCGGCGCGCAGATTTGCAACCCCAGCCGTGGTTCGCGGTTGAGATCTTGCCACCCGCGGCGCGTGCAAGCCGGGTTTTGCGGGCCCGCAGGGAATTGCCCGGGATGGCGGGCAGTAAGCAGGAGAGACAGAAATCCTGTGCTCGGTAAGCATTGGCAGTCCATTCCCGAGAACATGCTTAAGCTGACGCTTGATGTTCTCTTTTATTATGTTCCTCTTTTGTTCTAACATGTTCGAGGCAAGAGTCAAGATCCACGGGTCAATAGTCAGCGAATCGTCCGCACGCTAAGGTTGTTGCCGTTGGGAAGCGTCGGGGGCGCTTGCATGGCCAAAGAGGAACGACGACCGCGCCGGACTTGGATTTTCCAGGGCAATCCCAAGCGCTACGATTTGCGCGACAAGCTGGTCCCGGGCGAAACCGAGGCTTGGGAGATCAACGCTTATCGCGATGAGATCCAGGCCGGCGATATCGTCTATTTCTGGCGCTCAAGCGGCGATGAGGCGATTTTCGGCTGGGGCGAAGTCGCGCGCGAAGGTAGTGACGACAAACCGGCTCTCAAAGCCGGCCGCGACCGCATCGCCGTCGAATACAAAGAGCCCTTCAAAGAGCCCATCCCGCGCGAGGCGATCCGCGCCGACGCCGACCTCGCCGACCTCAACATCCTGCGCCAGCCGAGCGGCACCAGCTATCGCGTCACCACCATTGAAGCGCTGGCGCTGAGCCGGATGGTCGAAGGGCACACCGACGATGTCAACGCGGTCGCGATCTCCGCGGACGGCCGCCGCGCGCTCTCCGGCGCCGATGACGGGACGGTGAAACTTTGGAACCTGGAAACCGGAGCTTGTCTGCAGACCTTGGAGATGAACTCAGACTTCGTAACTGCAGTAGCACTCTCAACGAACGGCGAGCTGGCACTGTCCGGGTCAAACGATGGCTATTTGATACTCTGGAACCTGGAAACTGGCGACGATGTTCAAACTTTGGTCGAGATCCATCGTCGTGACATCGTGAATTGCGTCGCACTATCGGCTGACTGGACGTTGAAACTCTGGGACTTGAAGCGCGGGAAGCTCCTTCACAAAATGGAGGAAAATGGAGGGGAAGTACTGTCGGCAGCATTCTCGGCAGATAGTGGGCAGGCTCTCGTAGGTGTCTCTGACGGAACACTGAAACTTTGGGACCTGGAAACCGGGTCCTGTGTTCAGACGCTGGCGGGCCACGACGGGATCGTGGCGTCTGTGGCGCTGTTGGCGGACGGACGGCGGGCACTCTCTCGGGCTCCGCTGACCGGACGGTAAAACTTTGGGACCTGGGAACCGGGGCCTGCGAGCAGACGCTGGCGGGCCACGACGGGGTGGTGACGTCTGTGGCGCTGTCGGCGGACGGCCACCGCGCGCTCTCGGGCTCCGATGACAGGATGGTGAAACTTTGGGACTTGGAAACCGGCGAATTGCTACGCACACTGGGGCCGGGCTACGGCCTGGCCCCGCCGCTTTTCCGGGGTGGCCGGGCGGGCCGTTTCGCGGCGCCACGCTGCTCGATTACCGGCTGCACCGTGGCCTGCTCCGCATCCTCGCGGCGGCGGCGGCGCTGGCCGAGCAAGCGTCGGAACCGGTGATCACCGCAGATCATATCGTTGCCACGCTCGCGCTTGATTCGGAGATATTCGGCGCGACGGACGATGCGACACCGCTGGTGAGTATCGTGCGCCGCAAGGCGGCGGAAGCTTTCCCGCCGGCCGCGCGCGACGCCCGCGATACCGGCGGTAAGCATGGTCAGCATTTGGAGAACCGTCTGGCTCGAAGCACAGTCGACCGCAACGCGTTGCAACTGTTGCATGTGGCGCGCGGCATTGCCGTCGCCACCAACCGCACCGAAACGATCGAAGCCCGCCATCTGCTTGCGGCTGCCCGATTGGCGATCAACACCATCGACACGCCCTTCTTCACCTCGCTACATGGGGAGCTAGGCAGCGCTAACCTCGATCCGGCCGAGCCCGATCCACTTGAGGGGCGCGCGCAGGATCGTCTTCAAGCGGGCTGGAAGCGGGTCGACGACGCAATCCAGCTGAGCCTTTCCAGCCCGGCGGGTGGACTGAGCGCCGCGCAACACCTGCTGCATCAACCTGCCGTCAAAGCGGCCCTACCGGATGCCAGAATACAGGACGAGATTTCCCTAACCGCACGTGCCGGCGAGACTCCGGCGCCGGCGGACGAACCGGTAGCGGCCGCGAGCCCGGCACCGAATGCCGGCGATGCCGCCGAGGACGTGGCGCCAGGGCCGGATGAGGCCGCCGCCGCGCGTCAGCGACACTTCGAGACGGTGCTCGAGCAATTGCTTAGCGACAAGGGCAGCGATACGGACCGCTTGAATATTATGCCGGAGGTCGACGCTTTTGCGCGATTGATCGCCGACCGCAAAACCCCGCTTCCCCTGGCGATCGGATTGTTCGGCAAATGGGGCGCCGGCAAGACGTTTTTCATGGACCGCCTGCGCGAGCGGATTGGCGAGTTGTCCGAGACCGCGGTAACAGACGAACAGTTTGTCGGGCGGGTCGTCAATATCGAGTTCAACGCCTGGCACCACATGGAAGCCGACATATGGGCGAGCCTTGCCGACCATATGTTCCGCGAGTTGCAGATTTATCTGGTCGACAAGCAAGACGAGGCCAAAGAGTTCGAGGCGCTTATCAAAGCGCTAGACAGCTGGGGTGCGCTCGAAACCGACGCCGAGGAACGGGCAGCTCAAGCCCGCCAACGAGTCGACGAGATCGAGGAAGAGCTCAAGCCGCTAAGGACCCAGGAGAAAACCACCGGCGGGCAGATCTGCAACCTGGCCGCGGCTGTATGGTCTACCGCAACCTCGGGTTCGATCAGCAACGAGATCGGGCAGGCCGCCGATGCGGCGGGCCAACACTTCGCGCTCCCCGATCTCGACCGCGCCAAGGCTGCCTACGAGAGTTCCGCCAAAACTCTCCAGGACGCCCGGCAAACCGCCACCGAGATAAAATTGATCGGTGAGCGGCTAACCTCCCTCGGCGCACTGGTAACACGATCCAAGATCGGCCCCTTGGCGTGGGCCGTTGTGGCGGTGCTGATCGCCGGCATCGTCAGCGTGACGGTGGCTTATCCCGACGTGTTCGATACCGTTGCCGGCGCAGTGGCGCAGGTTTCAGCGCTGGCCTTAGTCGGGCTTAGCTGGATGCGGATGCAGGCTCGCCGGGCTCAGGGCTTGTTGACGAGCGCGACGACAGTCGTCGAAAAGATCGTCACCGAAAGTGAGCACATCGGACGCGATCAGCAACCCGAAATCGAGGCGCTAGAGAAGCAACTCGCCAAGACCCAGTCCGAGATACGCGATCACGAAGCGCAACAGGCTGCGGCGCGCAAGCACGTCGAAGAGATTGAAAGCGAGATGCGCGCCCGTACGCCGGGCGAGCGATTGCGTACGTTCATCGCGGACCGCGCTGCCAGCGACGATTACCAGAATAAGCTGGGAACGCTGGCCTTGCTGCGGCGCGACTTCGAAACGCTGTCGAAGCTGCTGAACCCTGTCCTCGACAAGGACACCAAAGCGCAGCTTGCCAAGCGCCTCGGGCCGGAGGCTGTGATGCCGAAAATCGACCGCATCGTGCTCCACATCGACGATCTCGACCGTTGCCCGGCCGGGCGCGTGGTCGAGATCTTGCAAGCCGTGCACCTGCTGCTAGCGTTTCCGCTTTTCATCGTCGTCGTTGCGATCGACGCCCGCTGGGCCAAAAGCTCGCTATGGCATCACATGGCCCGCCTCGAGGAAGGCAACAACGGGCGTGCCAGCACGCCGCCGGTGACGGCGACAAGCGGGGCCACGGACACCGGCGAATCGACGAGCGAGAAAAACCGCGGATTGACGGGCCCAGAGACAAGCGGCGCAACGCCCGGCGGAGTACTTGGAAAAGATTATCCAAATCGCCTACTGGCTGCGGCCGCTGGACAGTCAACGGACCGCCGGTTTCTTGGAGACGCTGGCCGACAGCCAGACTCAGGGGCTGAGCAACTTCCCGATCGAACTCCGCGACGGCACGACCGATCACGCGCTGATCGTCCGGCTTGCGCCGCTGATCAGCCGCACCCCGCGCGCAATCAAGCGTTTCCTCAACCTCTGCGCCCTGTTGAGGCGGGTGCCGCTGATGGGTCTGGATCGAGGACAGACCTTGAAACCCCAAGACGCTCTCGCGCTCACCATTCTGGCCGCTATTCTTGTCCGCCAGGGGTCGCGCGTGCCGGCGTTTTTTACGTTTCTACGCTCGCCCCCAAGCCGCTTACCAGCTTGGGCGACATCAGGGAGGGTTGGGAAAGTGCGGTGTCAGCCGCGAATGTTGAACTATTGCGGCCGGCATTCGAAACCCTGATGGACATCCTGCCAGATGGGGACATGATCCACGACCTTACCGACCTCGACTTCGCCGCCCTGTCGCTGTAGACACCCGACGTCAGCCGCTTCCATTACGACTACATCGATCTCGACGCGTCGGGAGAAAGCGACGGCGGCGGAGAAAGCGCGCCGCCCTCGGCCTAATCACGATGCCCTGGTATCAACGCTTCGTCGCTAAACACCTGCGCCACCCCACCGGCATGTTCGGCCGCCGGGTTGCGCGGCGCATGAACGCGGCCAATTTCAAGATCTATGAGCTTGCGCTGGCCAACCTTGAGATCGACGCCGATGACTCGCTGCTCGATATCGGCTTTGGCGGCGGACCGGCATTCCGGCGCCTGTGCGGACTGGTGCCTCAGGGCCAGGTCGCCGGCGTCGATTCCTCGGCAACGATGCTGCGCATGGCTGCAACATCATTCCCCGATCTGATCGCGGCCGGGCGCCTTGCGCTGCAACCCGGCTTGTTCGATCGATTACCTTTTCAGGCCGACCGGTTCGACAAGATCTTTACTGTCAACACGATCTATTTCTGGGATGACCCGGCGATCGTGCTGGGTGAGATCGTGCGAGTCGCCAAACCCGGCGGCTCTATCGCGATCGGTTATCGGACGCCGGACGCCGCCCGACGCGCGCAGTGGCAGCCGCACGGATTTATCTATCGATCCAACGATGAAATCCGCACCTTCTTGGAGACCGCGGGGTTGGCCGAGATTTCATTCGCCGAGCAGACTAGCGATGGTAGGGACTTCGCCTGCGCGTTGGCCCGCAAACCTTCCTGAAGTGGTTGGGCCACGGATGATCCTTGCACCTCCCGCAGGGCGTTAGCATGCTGGTCTTAAGGAGGCGCTCATGCCGCCAGACGCGCCAACCGGCACCCGCCGATGACGGCCCCGCAATCGGTTCTCGACCTCATCGGCAACACGCCGCTGTATGAGATCACCAAGTTCGACACCGGTCCGTGCCGCCTGTTCGTCAAACTCGAAAATCAGAACCCGGGCGGCTCGATCAAGGATCGCATCGGCCTTACCATGATCGATGCCGCCGAGCGCGACGGCATCCTCAAACTGGGCGGGACGATCATCGAAGCCACCGCCGGCAATACCGGGCTCGGCCTGGCTCTGGTTGCGGCCTAGAAGGGCTACAAGTTGATCCTCATCGTCCCCGACAAGATGAGTCAGGAAAAAACCTTCCACCTGCAGGCGCTGGGCGCGGACGTGATCATGACACGCTCCGACGTCGAAAAGGGTCACCCCGCCTACTACCAAGACATGGCGGCACGGATGCAGCAGGAGATCGATGGCGCCTTTTGGGTCAATCAGTTCAGAAATCCCAACAACCCGCGTGCCCATGAAGAGACCACCGGCCCCGAGATCTGGGCCCAGATGGACCACGATCTCGACGCGATGGTGTGCGGCGTGGGCTCCGGCGGTACGCTCACCGGCCTGGGCCGCTATTTCAAGAAAGTTGCGCCTAATCTCGAAATGATCCTCGCCGACCCCGAGGGATCGGTGCTTGCCGGCCTCATCAAAACAGGTGAGATGGGAGAACTCGGATCGTGGGTGGTCGAAGGGATTGGCGAAGACTTCGTCCCCGGCAATTGTGATTTGAGCCTGGCCGCGGACGCTTTTGTGCTCAGCGATGTCGAGAGCCTGGCGACGGCGCGCGACCTGCTGCTCAAGGAGAGCATCCTGGCGGGCTCGTCGAGCGGCACCCTGCTCGCGGCGGCACTGCGCTATTGCCAGGCCCAAATCGAGCCCATGCGGGTAGCCACGCTGGTCTGCGATTCGGGC
>Ga0114999_10007597_pt1 | contig 12271 bp, 14 predicted proteins | sample ArcticOcean_MG_C_3_FD_89820 | JGI IMG/M metagenome (GOLD analysis project Ga0114999, IMG submission 89820) | Marine microbial communities from western Arctic Ocean - ArcticOcean_MG_CB8_126 | ecosystem: Environmental > Aquatic > Marine > Oceanic | place: Arctic Ocean: Canada Basin | collected...
CCTGAGCACCTCTTCGCGGGTCGTCTCGTCCGATGTGCCAAGCATGGCCGTGATCGGCACGTGAAGTGGCGTTTGGGGCCGATGCTGGAACGTATCGTTGGCCTCGAAATCGGCGCGTAGGACTGGCTCGAAAACCTCCATCAGTTCCTCGTTCCGCAGCACCTCAGGTGGGCAATCCATCTGGTGCAGCATACTGATGAATTCATCTCTGGGGAGCAGGTGGCGCCGGCGTGGACGGACCGCCGATGGCGCCGGGCAACCACTGACAAACAGGTGCGCGGGCGTGCCAGTCCCCTCCTGCAACATACGCCTCGCCACGAGTGCAACCAGGCGCCCCCCCATGCTGTGTCCGTACAGGGCACAGGATCCGCTTGCTTGACCGCGAATCTGAGAGTGGAGATCTGCGACCATCTCGTCGAGACAGGTCAGTAGTGGCTCACCAAACCGTCGGCCGCGACCGGGTAGCTCGAGAGCGACGAGTTCGACGAAACCCGCCAGGTGCTTCTTCAGATCTTTGTAGGAGTATGCGTTGCCGCCTGCAAAGGGCACACAGAACAGGCGAAGGCAAGGGCTCACTGGCTGGGGCTCTTCTTCGTGCACCTGTGCCCTCGGAGCGGCGTGTTCTTAAGCTACTCGGAAGTTTTTTTGTTGGTGAAGACCACGACGATGATCCCCACGAGCGGGCTGAACAAGAGAGAGATGATAAAATAGGTCCAGAAGCTCAGCCTCTTGTTCCATCCCAGCATGGCGGTGACGAAGCTGATGACAAACCATCCGGGCGTCAGGACCACCTTGAAGTAGCCGGGCATGACGGCTGCCAGTGGGGCGGTCAGAAGCGTGAGTACGAGCCAGAGGGCAATCGCAGGTAAGCCGAGGAACAACAGGAATTTCAGTAACGCTGCGAAGATTGCCTGTACCACGGTACCCCTTCACTTGGCCGAGCAACATGGTCACCTGGCCGATTCGTAGCTCCGCTTCCGCCGAAATCACCGCCCCACGGGCTGGAATGACCCGTCGTATCTAGTTCTGCTGGGTCGCCGTCTCAACCTTGTCGTAGAAAATCGGTCGCCAGACCTTCAGATTGAGATTGAGCAGCGTACCACCATCTTCGAAGTGCCGCGTGAAGATCTGGCCAAGGGCCGATGTGACCCCCCAGGCCACGCCAGGCAGGGCGAACATGCTGGCTACGTGGCCGATGCCCGGGATGAGCTTCAGCATGCTGCCCAAGCCGACCCGACCAATTCCATCGGCAGCGACACTGCCAGTGAGTGACGCCATGGACGATCTTGCCCACTGTTCTGAAAAGGGCACACCATACAGCTTGCTGAGAGAGTGCAGCATCTTGACCTGCACAGCAGAGATCGCGGCGATATCAGCCGCGGGTATCGGGATCAGTCCCGCCGCTGCTGCGGCGGCGGCATACTTGGTGACGATGCTTGCAGCCCGTTCACGGTTTCCGTCCTCTACAGCATTCTCCGCTGGTGCTTCGGATGCGACCGGTTCTTCGACGGCAGTTGCAGCTTCTTTGGCCATGATTCATGACTCCCTTGCCGTGTAGTCACGGCGGCGCGGTGATGGAATGGGCAGTATTTGAACACTCGTGCGATAACTTCTCCTGATGCTCAGCACGGAGTATATCTGTGAATAATAAGGATAGCGCCTGACCGGGGTCAAACTCAAAGTCTGCACGGATGAGCAGATCCTTGTCGAGGCGCTGTCCGAAGCGAGGCTACGGCGTTGCCGCCTCGCTGAACTCCCGCCGGAATTGGGTGCGGTGCTCGTGGGGATTGAGGTCGTCCATATCTCCCTCTCCTTCAAAATGCCGGATCAGAACCCCGCCAAGGGCATAGGTGAAGGCACCTGCAATCAGGGTCATCGAGGTAACCCCAAGTACAGTCCCGATGCCGGGAATCAGCTTGCTGAACCGGGCTGCCCCCAAGAGGGACGTGGTGTTGACGACGTAGCTTCCCAGAGACCTGATCAGCCATCTTCCCTGCCCGACGGAGAACGGCACGTCGTAGAGAGCGGCCAGTTTCTTCATCATGCGGATCTGAACCGCCGTGACGGCCAGTGCATCCAGCAACGGCAGCGGCATCAGACCACTGGCGGATGCCAGCAGAACAGAACCGTGTACCGTAATACGCGCCTGCATCAGCCGCAGCGATCGGTCGTTGCCGGCATCCGCGGGGGTCGGCTCGTCCAGGGCATCAACCAGATCGAGTGCCTTGTCCAGCTTCTCATCTGCGGGGGGCGACGCACTCTGCGACGACTTCGGGGTTGGAGAAGCCGTACCGAAGGACTCGGCCTGTAGCTTCTTACGTCGTTTGGGTGGGGCCACTGGTCGGCTCGTCAGCTAAGAGAGGTGATGGAGAATTGCGTCGGCGATCCGATCGATATCAGCGATCGCACGCTGGGCCGCTTGCAGCCCGCGCTGATTGGTCCGAATGCTGTGAGCATACTCGTGCAACTGCATCCCGTCCCGGTTGAAGTTCTCGTAGACAGATCGGGATGGCAGCACGGCACTGAGACATCCAAATTCATCTGGAAGGATTTCCCGGAAGTAATTGATGACCGTGTCGGGATGGGATCGCGGATTGACGAAGGTAGGCAGAACCTGGAATCGTCCCTGCCTTTCAGGTTCGTGTCTGAGGATCTCCTGGATAATGGGCAGGAGATGATATGCCAGAGCAGCCTCATCGCTGGTGGACGCTCGCATAGGGATCAGGACGAGATCTGAAACCGCACAGGCAAGCTTCGTATGCACTCTTCCGGTGCTCTCTCCCGGCGTATCGATGATGGCGAGCGTCCCGGGCGACGTCACGGTACTGAGATGATTTCGCAGGGTCTCCAGGTCGGTATCGGAGACGTGATTGTAGGTCACAGACAGCTTCTCAGTCGACTCGGATTGCCGCTGCAGCCACCACGAATTCAACGTGCCTTGCGGATCGAACTCGATCAACGAAACGTCGGAGAAGCGCTTCTGCAGTTCATGGGCGTATGCCAGATTGAGCGCCAGCACGCTCTGGCCGGTGCCCCCTTTGGTTTGCACGAGACTGATGATCATGTCTACGATCTCCCTGAATGCGAGACTACCCCTGACGACCAAGATAGGGCACTCGTGACGGGATCGCCCCAATTCATCACACGACACGCCGCCGAAGGCTGAAGACGGCGGTTCGAGTGTCTGGTGCCTGGCCTTGGTATCTGGCCGGGTGTATAGACTGCCAAGCGAGCGATGACCATGACCCGCTGCATCCTTCTCGACGGACTCCCCGGTTCGGGTAAATCCACGACGGCTCACTTGCTTTCACGGCACCTGCAGGCGCAGGGCGCGATGACGAGTTGGATCTTTGAGCATGACACATCGCATCCGGTTTTTGAGCACGAGCGCATCGTCCAGTGCCTGACCACGGGCGAATTCGACGCCAGCCTCTTTGAGGAGGCCCCCGACAAGTGGCGGGCGATGTGTGATGCTCGGGCCGAAGCGGGCGACATCACCATCCTGGAAAGTTCATTCTTCCAGACCCCCCTCCACCTGCTTCTCCTCAACGGCACCGGTAAAGAGGAGATCATCAACTATGTCATGGCCTGTGCGAGGGCGATCGGACCTCTGAAACCCCGGCTCATCTATCTCAGCCTGCCAGACCCATCAATCGCCCTCGAACGAGCCTGCTCCTGCCGAGGTGAGTGGTTCGCCCCCTTCATCGCGCAGGTGGTGGAACGCTCTGCTTGGGGCAAGACGAGACAGCGCGACGGACAGGAGGCAGTCCTCGCCTATTTCACCGATTACATCCGTACCGTCAATGAGTTGATCGCGGGGCTCCCCTTCCCCACATGCGTCATCGACATCTCGGATCGGAACCACGAGCGTATCAACCAGCTCGTGTGCCAGTTTCTCGACCTTCCCACGATGGACTCGTCGATCCCGCCCACCGAGGCACCCAAGAGATTCAGCGGGCGTTATCTCGCAGAGCAGTCCGGTGAAGAATTCACGGTCTTCGTCGAAGAGGGGATCTTGAGAGCACAAGGCCCCTCTTCGGCCGCAATGATCCCGTTGTCCGATACGGTCTTCGAAATCCTGGGGCTCAACGTGAAGATCAGTTTCCGCGAACCGGACGAAGGGGGTGTCTACGGCATGGCGCATTTTGAGGGAAATCTGCCCGGCCTCGAGGCACAATGGCGACGAATCACTAATGAATAGATACGACATCAGCCGGTGCAGGACGGCGTTGGTGCATGGCTCGGTTTGACATCACAGATGCATCCAGACGATCCTGCTCCTCTAATCATACTCAAGGAGGATCGCTAATGGCTGCCCGGACAAAGACCAAGGTATCACCGAAATACAAGACGAATGTATCGGGTGAAGAACTGGCCAGCGTACGACATCGCTCTCAGAGACAGGGGCAACATCACAGTCTGCTTCGGCGAGGAGGCGATCTGCTCGTGGAATGCACCTCCAAGCGGGCATCCTGGTGGACAGCGCAGATACTCCAACCTGGCGATTGTCACCGCATTGACCTTGAGGACGGTGTTCCACCTGCCTCTGCGGCAGACCGAAGGTTTTCTGGCTTCACTGATTGGCTTGATGGACCGCGACCTCAAGACGCCCGACCATACAACGCTGTCGCGCCGCAATCGCGATGTCGAGGTCCCACCATTTTCTCAGAGCAGTGGCCCGCTCCATCTCGTCATCGACTCGACGGGCTTGAAGATATTGGGCGACGGAGAGTGGCAATCTCACAAGCACAAGACCTCGAACAAGCGTCGCAGCTGGCGCAAGCTACACCTGGGCGTTGATGGAGACGGCTACATCATTGCCTCGGCGCTCACAGACAGAATTGCGGACGATGGGTGTGTCGCGATCTCAATGCTCGAGCAGATCAAAGGCAGCATCACGCGTTTCACAGCAGACGGAGCGTACGACTCGCGACCGATGTATGATGCACTGGCCACAGCGCGAGCTACCAACCTCAGGGTCGTGATCCCGCCGATGAAGACAGCCACAGTGGATGCACGAGCCACAGGAGTTTGGCGCCAACGTAACCAGGCCATCGAGAGGATCGGCGAAGTCGGCAGGCGACAGTGGCGCAAGGAGTCGGGCGCCCACCGTCAGGCACGCGCCGAGAACGGGATGTATCGATACAAGCGCATCATCGGAGACAGTCTTCGAGCCCGACATCCCGATGCCCAGAAGACAGAGGCGTTGGTTGCCGTCAGTGTCATTAATCGAATGACCACACTCGGGATGCCGGAATCAGCAAAGATTGTGGCCTGACGGCGAGTGCCCAACAGGAAGATGCACTCTGGCTGAGTCATGCACCAACGCCCAGCGGTGATGCCCCGACGACCAGATAGTATCCGAGAAATCCTGCCGCCAGTACCCGAGGGCGTGAGTCCTTGCCACCAAGGGCAAGGACGAGACCCACCAACAGGGCCGTCAAACCTGGCCAGCCAAGGTTCACGCGCAGGCTGAAAAGAATGTGATGGGTCCAACCCGGGCCCAGGTCGAGCAACCCCGTCCGCGCGTGTGTCACCAACTCTGTGAAGCCCGAAATAAAAGCGGACGGGGTCCACAGGATGTGCGGCGAGCCCGCAAGAAAACTACCCACAGTAGCGGCGCCAGCGATCCACAGGCGCCGATCCTTGAGCGATCGTCCGCAGAGGAGGTGGGCAGCAACGATAGCACTATCCGCCAGGGCACCGTGGTACTTGGTCGACGCCGCCAGTCCGACAAGCACGCCAGCCCACAGGTAACCTTGAGTCGTGGGGTGCGACACAAGGCGCACTGCCGCCAGATACCACATCGTCATCGGCACATCGAGCCCGGCGACAGGACTCTGGCTAACAGCGAGAACGGAGACCGTCACCAGACCAAGGGCAATCAGCCCAACCCGCTTGCCGTAGACCTCGCGGCCAAGTCCACCTACCAGCAATAGAGTGGCGCAGCCGCACAGCGCATTGACCCAGCGAGCCGTCAATAGAGCTAACTCGGGTGACCAGAAGTACTGCAGTGCAAGCCATTCATGCAGAGACACGTCCGCAGAGGCCGCAGCAACTCCGTGCATCAATTGCAGCAGCGTCAATACGTAGGTGTGAAAATAGGGGTAGTAGAAGACCTCGGGTGTTGGATCACCTATGGCGACGAGCAAGGGCCAGAAAGTTGCGTTGAACTCGTCCGGATGTGGTACGGGAGCTCCCAGCCACAACGGTACGAGCCGCAGTGAGATCCCAACCAGCAGCAACAAAGCCGCCGATTTTGACTGTGCCATGATGGCCCGTCTCAGTCTGCGGTTAGAGCGGTCCGGATAGCGGCAACGAAGTCATCGACGTCTCCTGGGGTCGTATCCCATGACGCCATCCAGCGCACCTCGCAGGCGCCCGCATCCCAGAGCGCCATGCGCCATTCCGACTGTAGACGGGCTAGTGCTGCTGCAGGCAGACGGACAAATACTGCGTTTGACTCCTGCGGATGGATAATCTCCAAGCCCGCCAGGTCCTGTACTTCATCGCGCAAACGACGTGCCATGCTGTTGGCGTGTCGTGCCATCTCGCGCCATAACTCATCAGCGAGAAGGGCGAGAAATTGAGCGCTGAGGAAGCGCATCTTCGACGCCAGTTGCAGGCCCTGTTTGCGCGTGTAGGGCATATGAGGTGCCAGCCCCTCCGTCATCGTCAGGACCACCTCGCCGCCCAGGAGTCCACACTTGGTGCCGCCGAAACTCAACAGGTCCACACCTGCGTCACTGGTCACTGCCCGCAACGGCAGCTTGAGAGCCGCCGCCGCGTTGGCCAGACGCGCTCCATCCATGTGCAGCAGCCAGTCCCGTTCATGGGCGGCGTCTGCCAGTTGGCGAATCTCGTCAGGCGTGTAGATGGTTCCTAGCTCTGTGGCCTGTGTAATGGACAGCACCCTCGCCTGAGACTGATGAGGTGGGCCGTGTCCATCTGCTACCTGGAGCAGGGATTCAGGTTCGATCTTGCCATGTGGCACATTCAGCGTCAGCACACGACAACCAGCGAAGCGCTCGATAGCGCCACATTCGTCGAAATGGATGTGCGACGTGCTGGCACAGACCACGGCCTGATGTGGCTCGATGACTCCGGCTGCACAGAGAACGTTGGCCGCCGTTCCATTGAAGACAGGATAGGCCCTGGTCTCGGGGCCGAAGAGATCACAGAACTGGTCTTGCAGTGCTGTCGTCCACGCATCTGCACCGTAGGAAGGTGCATGACCTACGTTGGCATCGGCAATGGCTGCCAGGATTCGCGGATGGATTCCTGCTTCGTTGTCACTGGCGAAGTGGCGAGTTCGGTCGGTCATCTATATTGTAGCCTGCGCGTGAGGTTTCGGTAGTCGAGTCTGTTCCTCGGCGATCACCTTGGCCACCGCCGCCGCATGACGCCCAGGCATCCCGTGTTGATCACGAGGCAGTCGAGTACCGACGAATTGCTCGAAAGGCACGGCCTCTGCGATCTGCTCCAACGGCACCCCCGACAGCATCAGTTGCTGCACACGCTCACGCACGCCGAGCAGATAGTCAGCACCCCAGCGCAGCCAGTCGGCCACCTGTGGGCCGCGAACTACGGGGCCATGTCCAGGAACCAGCACATCGATGTCCATATCAAGAAGCATGCGCAAAGAAGCCTCAAGGATGCGGCCGTCGCCGTCGCCCAGAGCCGGGACGATTCCCGTGGCAGCGCAGTCCCCGGCGATTAACACTCGGCAGTCCTCTACCATGACACTGATTCCGTCGGCGCTGTGTCCTGGAGTTCGCAGCAGGCGAAGAGAACGCTTACCACCCAGATGCAGACCCAGTTCTTCAGAAAATGTCAGCGTCGGCCAAGACACACGGCTGGCGGCAACCTCTGCGGACGCCTGCCACTTACTCGCCCATTGAGACAACTGGGAGCGCATGACATGGGCCGTCTTGTCGTGGGCGATTACCTCACCAAGCCCGAGGGGCATAGCGCCCCATACGTGATCACTGTGTCCGTGAGTGTAGATCAGCCGCGCTGGTTCGAAGCCCCGGGTCCGTATGCAGGCGGCCATCACCTCGCCGTCGGCAACATCACCACCACCGTCGATAGCAACCATACCGTTGTCGCCGAAAACCAGAGTGCAAGTTCCATCGGCCCAGTTGTGGCGGTAGACGAGGACGCCGTCAGCGACCTTCTCGAAAGCTTCTGTATTCATGAAGCAGCTAGCTAGAGGAAGTGCATCGTTCGACGATGTCCATCACTTGCTGCACGGTGTCCTGTCCGAGTTGCTCACGGATCTCGGTGGCCAGATCTGCCGAAACTCCAAGGACGAATGACGCAACGATGTATAACCTGTTAAATTCCATAAATAGGTAGGCCGAATATACGATGGGCAGACAATCGGGATCATGATCGGTACACTGTACCAGCAGGGCCGGGCCTATACCGTAACCGAATACCTGACCTGGATGAAGGACGTACGGGCAGCAAAGCTTAGAAGGTGAAACTCGTGTTCTGGTAGTCCTCGGGTAGATCCGGAATCCCATCGGTGAAGCTCACGCGAGTCCCTATCTCGCAACTGCGGTAGAAGGCCAGACCGAGTCCGACATTCTCCAAACCGTTGCGCCCGCTGTTTTCCGGCTCCTCCACGTCGCCGCGAATAGCTGCCAGCAGATCTTCGAGTTCGACGGTATACGGATTGTTTGTCTCCGCATCGATCAACTCCGGCTCATCCTGCTCCGGTCGATACAATGACACGGGTTTGCCCCACTGATCGAAGCGCAGGCCACCTGCGGTACCACCAATCCAGTAGCCTCGAGACGGTACGCCCACAGCACTCCCGGTGCGAGCAGTTACAAGAGCACCGGACTCGAAGCGCACCAGTCCCTGCACGGTCTGCGGCGACAGATAGCCGTCGTACTCCTGGTTGCCGGCAATGTCGGCGCTGACACCCGCAACGGTGCCGAAGACCGATCGAATGCAGTCCAGCTCGTGGATGAAACCCTCCAGCACGCTGCCTCCCGAGTTGCGCGGATCCTCACGCCAATGGCCCGACCACCGTGCATCATCACTCACACGGCGGGGCTTGGTAGCGCTGGTGCGGTCGAAGCTGCCGGATACGGGGGTGCCAATGACGCCCTCTGCTACCAGGCGCCGAACGGTTCGAAAAGTACCGAAAAAACGAATCGTGTGACCAATCGCCAGCTGCACCCCTGCCGTGCTGCAGCCGTCCATCATGCGACGGCATTCTTGCAGCGTCAGCGCCATCGGCTTTTCACAGAGGATGTGTTTGCCCGCCGCCGCCGCCTGCAGCACCAGATCCGGGTGACTCGTCGTCGGCGTACAGATGATGACGATGTCGATATCGCCGCCGAGCAACGCGTCGAGCTCTGTTACGGCTTTAGCTCCCGCCTCCTGCGCTCGCGCGTCAGCTACCTTCTGATCCAGGTAGAAGACCACCGTGATCTGGCTTTCGGCTTGTGCCTCTACAGCCTTGATCCATGTTCCTGCGATACCGCCGCAGCCGATGAGTCCGATCTTGTGATCCATGTTCATCCGCCTCAGGAATGACTATTGTAGATGACGCAGGTAATCTCGGTTCTTCTCCCTCTTCATGCCACGGCGATAAGAGACTTTGCCCTCTGAAATCGACAAAGCCCTTGCCGAAGCGCTGGCCAATCTCGATAAGATCTTCACTCGTTATGATGAGGCGGCTGTTGAGCTGATTCGTATTGCCCGGCTCGATGGTCATTTCGCCGGTCGAAACGACGCTGACCTGACATGGCCGGCCAGTCACGACGACGATTCTCATCCCATAGGGATCGAGGGACTGGAGCGTCGCGCCGAACTTATTGCCGAGATCCACGACGGCATTCCACCTCGGCGCAATCGTCGACTGGTCGATGCCCATGATCGCTACGCCGACCTGCGCCCCACCTACCTGCGTGAAATTCGACGGTTCTTGCAGGTTCAACGCCAGTTCGTCGACCGAGGCGCAGGCTCGGAGCAGGATTTCGGTGAACTCTATGGCGCCGTCTACCTGGAAGCGCTCGCCCGAGAGAATCCAGTGCCCTTGGATGAGGGCGAGGCGGCTCTGGTTGAGTTCAAGCTCGCACGTACCCCGCTGGCGCACGCTGCTTCCGTCGTTGAAAAGGTTCGGCCCGGGCCAGGCCCGGAGGACGAGCGCTGGGCCGTTTCGTACGAATGGGATATCGATGGTGAGCGTGGACAGGGGACGTTACGCCAGCATCTGACGCAAATTGCCGAGGCCGTCGTCGACTTCCTCGCCGCAGGTGAACACTTGGCGATCCGCTACAACACCTTCAGCAACTTCATCTGGTTTGGGATCTCCATCTGGAAAGCGGTAACCGAACTGGAGTTGCTCAGCAAACAGCTTCAAGGACGAGCCCGGCAAGGCTGGGTGGACAAGCTGGAGCAGTATGTACGGCTGGCTCAGGGGATGCTGCTCAAGTTCCTGCAGGCACATCTGGAAGATCCGGCGCAGATTCGGCCCACTGATTACTGGTATGGTCAGCAATACAGCTACCTGACTCGGGACATGATTGATCTGACACGCGAATTGGTTCGCAATGGCGAGCGCCTGCGCGCACGCTACGGTCCGGAGCTTCCTGCGGTGGAACTACCCCTGTTGCTGCAAGGCCAGTCTCAGGGTGCATTCCATGAATATGCCCACGTCGGGCGCCGGGGGGCGATGTCATCTTGGACCCGATGCAAACGGCTGCTCAAGTGGGTAGGCACCTTTCGCAAGGCAGCAAAACAGAAGAAGAGACTGCACCAATCCGGGTTTTCGGCTGAGGAGCGCCGTGTCGCCGCCTGGCAGGCCAATCTCAACTGGGCCCAACAGACGTTGCAGATCTTTGACATCGACGTGACTGTCACCATCGACCCTGCCTTTACTGACGTTGCAGGCGAGCTCGACCTACGGCCCGGCTCAGGGCGCAGAGTCGTTTTTTTCCCGACCCACCAAAGCCTGCTCGATCATCCGGTTATGTATCACACATTGCAGTCCGCAGAACTGATGCAGGCCATGGGGTGGTCGGAGCCGGTTCCCTGCTGCCTGTTATCTCGGCCTCGGCTCATGCAAGCGACGGCCATTAAGATTGCCGGTCGGGAGATCTCTTTGATCGGACTCTCACCGAGTGAGATCGACCGGCTCCAAGAAGAAGTGGACGGCTATGTCATCCTTGGTCAGGATACGGGATCACCGATCAAGCGTTTTGCTGAGATCCTCAAAGATCGCCCCGGCGTTGTCTATGGAGGCGGCACGACGTCGTCCTTCGATCTGCAGGTCCTGCCCATGCAGCATGCCCTGTTTGCGCACCTGCCACAAGACACCGTCTTCATTCCCGTTGCTTTCCGTGGCATCCATTCCTTGTGGCCCAAGTCTCCTCGCAACAACCTAGATGTCAGTCCCGGCCATGTAGACGTATACATTTCGCCTCCCATTCCGGGGGATACAACGCTGTTGCCACGCAAGCGTGCCTTGCGCACACAACTGGAACCAGCGACGCTCTTCCAGGCATTGCACATCGCTTCTCTTCTGGACCCAACGACTCCACAGACCACACAGGACCGGCACCCATCATGACAATCGAATTTTATAAGTGGCTCCACTTGGCCGGTATCAGCCTGGTCCTGCTTGCCATCGGCGGCCTTGCCCAGCGGCAGGATCGTAGGTTTCTCTCCATCGCCCACGGCATTGGATTGTTGGTGACACTGGTCGGAGGCTTTGGATTACTTGCCCGCTACCAGATCCAGTGGCCGTGGCCAGGCTGGGTGATGGCCAAGGTCGTGCTCTGGTTCGTCTTTGGAGGCAGTATTGTGCTGCTCAAGCGGCTGCCGCACATGGGAACAATTCTGTGGTGGGCAGGCTGGGTGCTATTTCTCGCCGCCGCCTATCTGGGCGTACATCGACCGTTCTAGATCGACACCAAAGCCGGGTCCGTCAGGGGCAAGGCGCGCCCGCCCTGCAACCAACTCGCGGCCACCAACCCAATCCATCCAGGGCCGGCCGCTCTCAGCAAGAGGCACACCTGCCTCCAGCGCCAGTACAGCATGCAGGCCGAAAACTTCTGAGCCGCGGTGGGGGACAACACGTACCCCATGGGTTTGGCCCAGCCCGTAGATCTCCCGGAGCTGCGTAAGCCCCCCGCACCAGCAGATATCGGGCTGATAGACGTGGTGGCACCCGCGAGCCAACAGGTCGGCGAAACCACGGGCCGTGAATTCATGCTCACCGCCGGCGATGGGCACAGGTGAGCGTTCGGCG
>Ga0114999_10007600_pt1 | contig 12268 bp, 16 predicted proteins | sample ArcticOcean_MG_C_3_FD_89820 | JGI IMG/M metagenome (GOLD analysis project Ga0114999, IMG submission 89820) | Marine microbial communities from western Arctic Ocean - ArcticOcean_MG_CB8_126 | ecosystem: Environmental > Aquatic > Marine > Oceanic | place: Arctic Ocean: Canada Basin | collected...
ACCAACCTCTTTCATCAAGGAAATTGGCAAAGAGTTTATGCTGCAAAAAATAATGAAGTTTTGAAAAAGGCTTTGATAGTTTCTTTTGTAGCAATAATCCCGATTGTCTTTTTTATGGGATTTACAGGTTTGGTTGCTGTGTCTGTAAACTCTAAAGTTACACCCGACTTAAGTTTTTTTTCTTTATTATTAAAAGATCAAAGTGAGTTTTTATCTATAGTTATAATAATTCTGGGCCTTTCATTAACAATAAGCACTGTTGACACTTTAATAAATGCTATTTCAAGCTTAATTGTAGTTGATGCGCAAGCTACATTTAATATAAAAAATAGAAAAGATTATTTAAAAATTTCAAAATATTTTATTGTCATACTATCAATTATTGCTTTTATCATAGCTTCAAAAGGATTTAGTATCTTGTACTTATTTTTATTAGCAGATTTGTTTTGCTGTGCCTTTGTAGTGACGGTCTTTTATAGCTTTTATAATAAGAAAATAAATGAAAAAACAGCATATTTATCAATAATTATAGGGTTAGTAGGGGGGGTTCTTTTATTTCCAGCGCCAGATTTTTCAATGAGTTTATTGATTGGTGGTATGGTTGCTTCAGAATTATTTCCTGTATTTATTTCGCAATCTTTGCTATTTCTCTCATTTTTAGTAGCAACAGTTGGACCAGCAATTGTTATAATGAGTTATGATTCCTTTAAAAGACGATAATCCAACATCAGAAAAACCAGTAGTAACATATTTTATAATTGGATTGTGTGTTTTAATTTTTCTAGTACAATTTAGTTCTCAATCATATAAAACTGGACAATTATTTTATTCATTTGGTTTGATCCCTTCAGTTTTAATGGGAAACAGTAAACTGCAAATGGATTTATATGTAATTCCAGCTTGGCTAACTATTTTAACTTCGATGTTTATGCACGGTGGATTTATGCACTTAATTGGAAATATGTTATATATGTGGATATTCGCAGACAATATTGAAGACAGCTTAGGACCAAAAAAATTTTTAATATTTTATATACTTGCTGGAGTAGGAGCTTCAATGACGCAAGTATTTATGGATACAAGTTCTCAAATACCAATGGTGGGTGCAAGTGGAGCTATCGGAGGTGTGTTGGGGGCTTATTTAATTAATTACCCAAATGCAAAAGTATTAGTATTAATTCCTTTTGGTTTTTTTAGTCAGTTAATAAAAATAAGAGCTTTGTATGTACTAGGTTTTTGGTTTATCCTTCAATTTATATCTAGTGGTGGTGGAGTAGCTTATGCAGCACACATTGGTGGTTTTATATCAGGAATAATATTAATATTATTTTTTAATAAAAAAAAAATATATAAAAACAAAATTACAAAGGGACCATGGGAGCATTAAATTATATAATACCATTTCTTATATTACTTACAGTTGTTGTCTTTATTCATGAATATGGACATTACTATTTTGCTAAAAAATTTGGTGTTGGAGTAACAGATTTTTCGATTGGATTTGGTAAAGAGATTTTCGGATGGAAAGATAAATCTGGAACTAGATGGAAGATATGCTGGTTACCTTAGGAGGTTATGTAAAATTTTTTGGAGATCGAAATGTATTTAGTCAAGAAGAACAAGAAAAAATAATAAAAAAATATAACGAAGAAGAAAGAAAAAAACTCTTTATTTTAAAACCTCTATATCAAAGATCTATTATTGTTGCTGCGGGACCTTTAGCTAACTTTGCCTTAGCTATTGTAATATTTTTAATGATAAATATGTTTGTGGGAAAAGATATCACACCCGCGGTTATAGATGAAGTTTTTCCCAACACCCCCGCTTCAGTTGCCGGTTTAAAAAAAAATGATAAAATTATTTATATAGATGGAAAAGAAGTTAAAAGTGTTTTAGAGGTTTCTTCTTTAATTAATTCATCTTTTTCTGAATCTATTAATTTTATAATCAGTAGAGATGATGTAGAGATTTCTTTTTTACTTAAACCAAATTTAGTAGACAGCAAAGACCCTTACGGAAATAAAGTAAAAAAAAAAATTATTGGTATAAAACTCTTTATAAAAAATAATAAATTTGAAAAAAAACCTTTAGGCCCAGCTGACTCATTGTATTATTCTGTAAAAGAAGTTTGGTTTGTTACTTCCACTTCATTAAATTATTTAGTTAAAGTAGTAAATGGGTCTGCAGATTCGTCTCAACTTGGTGGTCCAATAAGGATAGCAAAAATAACAGGCCAAGTTGCGGAGCATGGAATAATTCCATTTCTAAGTATAATGGCTTACATTTCTATAAGCCTAGGTTTAATTAATTTATTTCCAATACCAATGCTTGATGGAGGTCATTTAATGTTTTATTTTTTTGAGAAAATACTTGGCAAGCCTTTAAATCAAAAAATACAAGAAGGTTTTTTTCGAATCGGTTTTATTTTATTAATTTCCCTTATGTTTTTCGTCACTTTTAACGATTTAAAGGAAATTGGGCTATTTTAAAAATAAAAATAACTTTAAAAAAGTGAATAAAACCTATGTTTTTAGCCATATAACTAAATATTGTGTTGATATCTTTATTTTGCGCTAAAAAAAGTGTTGATTTCCTTGATATTTATGTAAAAAGTAAAAAAAACCACAAAAAAAGGGGCTAAAATGAACAAAAAACAACTAATAGGAAAAATATCATCTAGCATGAATCTTAGTAAAGCAGATGCTGAACGTACATTTGATGGAATTACTGAGATTATTTTAAGCTGCTTAAAGGGCGACGAACAAGTCAAAATTGCAGGTTTCGGAACTTATAAAGTAGCCAAAAGAAAGGCTAGAGTAGGAAGAAACCCGCGAACTGGGGAGCAAATTCAAATTGCAGCTTCTCAAAAAGTTAAGTTTTTGCCTGCGAAAGCTCTTAAAGAGATGTTTAATAAGTAATTAAATTAAAACAGCCTTTACACAAAAAAATAAAATTAAAGGCTGTTTTAAAACGTTTTCTAAACTTCGTTTTCATCCCAAATTTTCTTCCAATTTGTATTTGGAGAAATTCCAAAAATAGAATTAACATTAGTAAAGTGAACTGACAAAGTGGGTATAGGTGATAAACAATATTCCTCCTTATATATGTCATGCAAAGGTTGTTCAAATGGGTAATGTTCATATTTACACATTGAAATAAATTTTTCCCAATGTTTTTTTAACATTATAGTGCTAGTTAAAAAAGTACATAAAGTTTCATCTACAGTTCTCCAATGTCTTGTTGATCCCAAAAATATTTTAGTGTTTTCTAATTTAGTATATAAAAAAGGGTAATCAGAAGGGCAAAGAATTATTTCATTACCAGTTTGTGAAGACAATCGCTCATAAGTAAAAAGCATTTCATTTATGGTGTTTGTTTGATGTAAGTAATCATCTTCAACAAAATATATTAGATCTTCACACTGGTTTTTAGCTAGCAAAAAAGATTTATTAATATTAGACATATTAGAAATTTGATTTTCCGTAACTTTTTCATTTTTTGCATTTAGTTTTTTAATATCATTTTTAAACTCATTAACATTTAAAGAGATAATTGAATTTTTAAAACTTGATTTGTTTAATATTTCTTTAATTTTATTTAAATCGTTTTTATTAGAATTGTGATCTACTACTAATATATTAAATTTAACTTGAGAAAAGTTTTGTCTGGCTATTTTTAAAGATGAGATTATAGAATTTAAAGATCGAAAAGTATACTCAGATTTTTTTTTTTCAAATAATCTTTTTTTGTTTTGAGTTAACATATTTACGTTAGTGCAAGATCTAAATATAATTGTTAAAGCTTCAACTTTTCTAGATATTTTTGATTGGCCCAAAGGTATAGTTATTGATTTTTTACCAGGTATACTCAAATTGTCTCCAAGATATTTGTTCTGAGTGGGCACATAAAAAATACTTTGATCAATTATTTCAAAGCCAATTTTTCTACAAATTTTAATAAATATTCTTTTTAATAAATTTGGTCTATTTATGTTATTTAGTTTTTTCATTGATATATAGAAAAATTATTTTTTTGCTTCATTGACAACAAATTCTATTCTATCTTGCCCCCAAAATACTTTATTATTAACGATAAAACTTGGCGCACCAAATATTCCTTTTGAAAAGGCTTCATCTGTTCTTTTTTTTAATTCATCTTTTATATCTTGGCTAGATGCATCCATTAAAAAGTTTTTAGGATTTATTTCTAGATTTTTAAGTAATTTTTCTAAGATTAAGTTATCATTTAAATTTAAACCATCTACCCACAATGAATCAAAAACTTTGTTAACAAAATTTTGCATAAAACCTTTTTTTTTAGAAACCAAAGCACATCTCATTAAAATTAAGCTTGATATGGGAAAATAACTATTAAACTTAAATGAAATTTTTTCTTTTTCAGCCCACAACTTACAATCTCTAATCATATATTTTCCTTTAGTTGGAATATCTGCATTAGCTTTTCCTCCTGAAGATTTTAAAAGCCCTCCTAATAAAATTGGTTTATATTTTATTTTTATAGAGTTTTCTTTTTCTAATTTTCTAATCTTTTTATGTGCTAAGAATGTGTAAGGACTCGCAAAGTCAAAAAAAAAATCAAAAGATTTAATCATGAAAACCTAATTTTCTTGAATAAAAGATTCTAATTATCCAATAAAAAACAAGCCCAAGAGGTCCTGTAAAATAAGTAAAGAGTAGAGGTAAAAAAACTAAACCAGTAGGTATGGAGAATTTTATTGCGTCTCTGGAGATCCATGAACCCAAAAAAAGACTTAAAGACAAAAAGTGTAACCAAAAAGTAAGTAATATATTTTCATTTGAGAAAACTGTGTATAGATTTTCTATACTTGCATACAATATAAATACTTCAAAAATAAATTCATCATTTGAAATAGATTGATATAAAACGTAGACATATGCACTTGCCAGCAAAAGAGGTATTATTATTGAGTTTACAAATATTTGTGTGTAATTAGATCTAGGAATTAACATCAACATAACCCAAAATGGTAAAACACCCAGATTTGACCAAATGTATATATTTTCAATTTTTAAATAGTCATGAAATTGAATTAGCATAAAATTTTAAATTTATAATATAATATATAATTAACATGAATCCTATTAAAAGTAAAAAAAATCTAGAGGCAACAATAGAAGATATTAGAAATTTTGCCTATGCTTATCTTGAAAAATACAGCCCCTCCAAACAACAGCTTAAAACACACTTGTTCAAAAAACTTATTAAAAAAAAATACAATTTATCTAACAAAAAAGAAATATTTAATTTAATAGATCTTGTTATTTCTAATTTGGTTGACCAAAAACTTTTAAGTGACAAATATTATTCTGATATTAAATCAAAATCTTTTTTAAAAAAAGGTTATTCTTTAAATAAAATTAGATTCAGTTTAATAAAAAAAGGAATTGAAGAAAAATATATTAAATCCAGCATCTCTAAAATTAAAGAAAATGAAGCAGATCCAGATTTCTTTTCTGCCATTAAAATTTGTAAAAAAAGAAGAATAGGACCCAGCAGGGAAGAAGGGAACAGACCTTTGTTTTATAAAAAAGATATATCTATACTTGCAAGATCTGGTTTTACTTACGAAATATCAAAAAAGGTTTTAGAAATTCCTAAGGAAGAATTTAAGAAATTTTGTAAAATGCTTTAATCTATATTTTTTTTATTATTTTCTTTCAGGTAAAAATTTAGTTGTTTTTTTAATAATTTTTTTACATATAAGAAAAATATAATTCCAAAAGCACTAACAGAAATAATAATAATTAGTATTGTTTTCAGCATGTTTATTTTACGCTAAATTTAATAAAGTTATGTTAATTACTCTATTTATTTTTAGGTAAAAACGACTGTTGAATAGTATCTTTTGCTAAAGAGTGGATCACATGTTCGGAAAATGTTTTTCCAGTTTTTTTTTTAACAGCATAATTAAAACCCATAGATGCACTAGATTGTACAATTGAAGCCGTTGAAAACCCAGATGCTGCAGGCCCTATAAACGCCAGTGGAGCCATAAAGCAGCCTGATAAGGATATTCCTAATCCCATTATAATTATTAATCTTTTTATCATCGAATCCCTTGTTTAATGTTTTTTAACATAAAAAATTTTATAAATAAACTTATAACTAAGGACTTATAATATAAAAAATGAAATTTGGAACTGAAATAAGTACAACTTAAAGTTGAATATTTTATATTTTTATTAAACCTTTGGCCACAATTGGTGGGTTCTTATAATTTTCCTTATTGTAAAAGATTTGTTTTTGATCATGTGTAGTCACTGATCCTCCTGCAGATTCTAAAATTGCATGACCCGCTGCAATATCCCACTCTAAAGCACGCGCTTTAGCAGCATATATGTCAGCTTCTCCAGCGGCTATAACACAAAATTTTAGTGAACTTGACATTTTAATTGTGTTCGAAACTTTGTATTTTTTATAAATGTCCATGACTTCTTTAGGAGTTATATCAGAATTTGTTAATCCAATTATTTCTTTGTTTTTTTTTCTACAATTAAGGATTGATTTTTTTCCTTTATTAATTTCAAAAGCAGAATCTTTTCCATAAGAGAAAAAAAGTCTATCATAGTATGGTGAATAAATAACTCCAAGCATTGGTTTTAAATCAATTATTAGTGCTGCGTTTAAAGTATATTCAGCACTTTTTTTTATATATTGCCTAGTACCGTCAATAGGATCAATAAGCCAAAATGTTTTATTTTCATTTTTTTTTTCTAAATTTACAGTTTCTTCAGATATTATAGGTATATTCGGTGTTAAATTTGAAATTTTATTCCTTAATATTTTATCTACGGCAATATCACCATCTGTTACAGGGGTATTGTCTTTTTTTATTGTAATTTTAACACCGCGATCACTAATTTTTTTTGCAACCATTCCAGCCTCAAGAAAGGTGTCTAAAAGATTTTCAACAATGTTCTTAAAATTTAAATTTATCAATCGATTTAATCTTTTCTAAAATAATATTTTCACAGTTTATAACTTTTTTTCCAACATTTTCAAAATTTACAGTTATTTTGTTATTAATTATTGATTGTACTTGTCCAATGCCCCAGCTTTTATTAATAGGGTTTATTATATAATCTCCAGGTTTATAATTTAAAAACATTGTAGAATTTTGTTATTTTATGTACTAAAACATATATATTAAAAAAACATTACAATATAATGATTATTTCAACAAAAAAAGTTAATTCTCTAGGTTTTTCAAAAGAACCCAAAGATACCAAAGTGGTTGTAGCAATGTCAGGAGGAGTAGACTCGTCTACAGTAGCTGGGTTAATGAAAAAAGAAGGATATGACGTTGTTGGTATAACTCTCAAGCTTTACAATGATAGTAAAACATCCAAGAAAAGTAGACAGTGTTGTGCAGGTCAAGATATTTTGGACGCCAAAAGAGTTTCTCAAAAACTAAATATTGAGCATAAAATTTTATATTATCAAAAAAAATTTAAAGAAAATGTGATAGATTCCTTTGTTAATAGCTATGTAGAAGGAGAAACACCAATACCATGCGTTCAATGCAATCAAACTGTTAAATTTAGAGATTTGTATTCTTATGCTAAAGAAATGAAAGCTGATGCTTTAATTACTGGACATTATGTTAGTAGAATAAAAAAAACTGGAAATGCAGAAATGTATAGAGCTTCAGATTTAACAAGAGATCAAAGTTATTTTTTATTTAATACTACACAAGAGCAATTGAATTTTTTAAGGTTTCCTTTGGGTGGGATCAAAAAAGAAGATACAAGAAAAATAGCTTCTGAACTTATGCTAAACGTAGCAAATAAACCTGACAGTCAAGATATATGTTTTGTTCCAAATGGAGATTATGCATCAGTTATTAGAAAATATAAACCCCAATCGTTTAAAGATGGCAGCATTCTTGATATCAAAGGTAATATTATTGGAAAACACAAAGGGATAATAAATTTTACGATAGGTCAAAGAAAAGGAATTGGTATTGCTCATGATGAAGCATTATATGTTCTGGACATCAATGCAAAAAAAAATGAAGTAATTGTTGGCACTAAAGAAAATTTAGTTGTTAAAAAGATTTATATAAAAGATATAAATTTTTTAAGCGATCCCAAATTATTTAATGATAATTTATTTATTAAAGTAAGATCAACTGGAAAATTAATTAAAGCTCAAGCAATGTTAAAAGACAATAAAGGGGAAGTAAATTTGAAAGAAATGGAAATAGGTGTATCTCCAGGTCAAGCTTGCGTTTTTTATACAAAAAATAAATTGGGTGATAAAGTTTTAGGTGGAGGATGGATTACTCAAGCTAACAAACATTATTTATCCCCATAGTTAACAGCGTATCTTTTATAATAACTAATCAACCAATTAGTGATTTATTTTTTTTTAGAATTTGATATTATTAAATTGACTTAAGGGGCAACTCTTAACTGACCATGTAAGGAAAAACCGAGAGGTTCAAGCTTACAGGGCAGAAAACTTCACAAAGCAGCGCTAAACATGTGAGGTGGCGGGTTCGGCGGTAGCGCATTACAACGACGGGCCAAAACTTTAGTTCATGCACCTTCGGGTGTGTGAACAGGGGTTTTAAATTTTTTCCAGAACAAAAAAGTTAATAAATAAAAGGTAACAATTCCTAAAAAATAATTCCACTCAAGTGCGTGTTTAAAATGTGTGTATTCATTTGAATTTAATATTGGCAAAGATAATAAAGCTACAATAATTAGCACAGAGACTAAAACTATTTTTATACTTAAAATCTTTGAATTTACGTATTTAAATGTTTTATGTTTTATGTCAATTAAACATAAAACCAATAAAGCCTGAGCTATTATTTCAAATACAATAAAACCCAAAAGAACAAATCTTCTAAAAAATTTATATAAATTTATATCGAAATCAAAACCTAAAAAAATTGAGTGTGTCGCTAAAAAAATGGCAGAGCAAACACCAAAAACTAGAAAATATTTGTTTTTTTTACTATTTTTATTAAATTTTTTTATTACTAAGTTATTTGCTATCCAATAACGAATTAGTAAAATCGATGTTATTATCATTCCAGCTTTGAAAAAAATATAGTTAGGGTAGCCTCTGGCTGTCCTGCTAATAGAAAGGCTTCCATCTATGTAGGGTATAGTGAATCCCGATCTACTCACTTGGTCTACTTTTAATATTGACCAAAAGTTTGTTACTGGAAAATCAAAAATTGTGTAATTTATGGAAATTAACAAGCACAAATTTAATACAAATATGGGAACCAAAAATATCCAAATACTAACTTTTCGAATTTTATTTATTTCTTCCACTCTTGGTTATATTTTGTCTTTTATTTAAAATTTATTTTCTTTTATTTCTCTTACGTGCTCTTCTTTTCTTTGAGCCTATTTTTCTTCTTCCTCTGTGTTTTTTCGGGTAACCCATACCAGTTTTTCCTTTGTATTAATTTATTGACCTTATTTACAGGATATAGCATTGTCCTAATTTGTTATCAAATATATTTATGGCAAAATCTATTAAAACATACTTAAAAACAGCAGCAAAAGATTATACTTATAGATCTGTTAACCCTCCTGTAGTTCGAGCATCAACAATCTTATTCAAAACGATACAAGAATTAAGAAAACATCAAAAAGATATTGCAAATCAAAAAGATGTTGATCATTGGGATTATGGTAGACAAGGAACACAAACAACTATTCAGTTACAAAAATTACTTAGAGGCTTAGAAGAAGCTTATCAAGTTTTTTTAACCCCAACAGGTTTTAGTGCTGTTGCTTTAGCAATAATGGGCATATGTAGACCAGGTGATGAAATAGTAATTTCTGATGGCGTATACAGACCTACGCAAAAACTTGTAGATGATTTGCTCAAAGAATTCAACGTTAAGGCAGTTTGGTACAACCCAAATAATTTTGAGGAATTAAAAAATAAAATTACTAAAAAAACTAAACTAATTTATGTAGAAAACCCTGGTAGCAATACATTTGAAATGCAAGATCTGGGTAAAGTAGTTTCTTTAGCTAAAAGTAAAAATATTTTTACAGCAATTGATAATACATGGGCTACAGCGTACTTCTTTAAACCATTAAAATTAGGTTTTGACATTGCGATCACGTCTGCAACTAAATACTATTCAGGGCACAGCGATGTAATGGGAGGTACAGTTGCTGTTAATAAAAAAGTTTATAAAAAAGTTTGGTGGTATAATCATATGTCAGGTTATCGCTTATCTCCAGATGATGCTTATTTAATTATAAGAGGATTAAGAACATTAGACATAAGAATGGACAAGCATCAAGAAAGTACAAAAAAGGTTATTAACTTTTTAAAAACTCAAAGAAAGATATATAAAATTTTATATCCCTATAAAACTTCATCAAAAGAATATAAACTATGGAAAAAATATTATTCAGGAGCTTCAGGATTAGTAAGCATCATTATTAAAAGTAATAACAAAAATTCAGTATATAAATTTGTAAATGCACTAGAGTTATTTGGAATTGGTTATAGTTGGGGAGGTTTTGAAAGTCTTGCAGTTTACACTGATCCAATAGAATTAGGAAATAGACGTTATTTTAAGTTAGAAAAAAATGAACATCTTGTTCGTTTACATATCGGACTTGAAGAACCTAAAGATTTAATTAATGATTTAAAAAGTGCATTAAAATTTGTTAAATGACAAAAGAAAATTTTTTCCCGAGTAAAGTAGCACTAATTACACTTATTTCAGCATGTTTAATTGTTGCGATATTTATGGGGCTACGCATGGTCTTTGGATTATTTACAGATTTTTTTGTAAAAGATTTACAGTGCACAATTACAGAGTTTGGTTTGGCTATTGGAATTCAAATGTTGATGTGGGGAATGTTTGCTCCGATTTTTGGTGCGTTAGCAGATAAAATTGGAAGTGCAAAAGTTACAATCATTGCATCTTTTTTTGTAGGATTAGGAATTTATTTACTTTATTCGGGACCGAACACAGGAATATTTTTTCAAATTAATTTAGGTTTACTAATTGGTATAGGTTTAGGAGGTACAGCAATAAGTGTTCAGATAGCTGCAGTTGGAAAGCATTTTCCAAACAAAACAAGAGGAATGGCTATTGGAATTGTAGTTGCTATGGCATCAATTGGTTATTTTTTTTCTCCTATATATACAAAATTTGCTTTATCTGCTTTCGGTTGGGAAAAAACACTAAGCACGTATTTGTACGCTGTTTTATTTGGAGTTATTGCCGCAATCTTTCTGCGCGAAGTTAAGAAAGAAAAGACTATAAACGACAGCAGTGATGCAGACAATCAAACACTTGTAGAAGCTTTAAAAGAAGCATTTAATCATAAAGGTTTTATATTTTTAGCTTTTGGTTTTTTTGTTTGTGGCTTTAATATAACTTTAGTTTCAGCGCATATACCAAGTTATATCCAAGAACGTGGCTTTGAAATATGGACAGCTAGTGCAATTTTATCACTAATAGGACTCTTTAATGTTTTTGGAACATTAACTTTTGGATATTTATCAGGAAAGTATAGTAAAAAAATATTATTGAGTATTTTGTACTTTGCTCGAGGAATCGTATTAATTTTATTCTTAGTTTTACCTACATCAACCTACGTAGCAATAGGTTTTGGAGTACTCTATGGATTTCTTTGGTTAGCAACTATTCCACCAACAAATGGAATCATTTCTCAAGTTTTTGGAACAAAATATCTAGCAACGTTGTACGGACTTGTATTCTTTAGTCATCAAATTGGTTCTTTTTTAGGAGCTTATCTCGGTGGATATTTTTATGATCAATATGGATCATTTAATTATGCATGGTATCTATCTATAGCTTTATCGTTTTTTGCTACTATAGTACATTTGCCAATAGACGAAAAACCTTTACCTAGACTTGCCATTACATAGAAACTTATGAAAATAATTTTAATTATGGGTTTACCTGGTTCTGGTAAAACAACTTTAGCTTCAGCATTAGCACCTTTAATAAAAGCAAAGAGGATTAATGCAGACGAAGTAAGAAAAGAAGCTAATGATTGGGATTTTTCTGAAGAAGGTAGAAAAGTACAATCAAAACGTATGGCTGATCTTGCTTTAAAAAAAAAGGAAGAAGGTTATAATGTTATTGCTGATTTTATTTGCCCAACACCTGAAGCAAGAAATTTATTCCCAGCAGACTATGTTGTTTGGGTTGATACAATTAAAAAAGGTCGCTTTGATGATACTAACGCAATGTTTATTAAAC
>Ga0114999_10007601_pt1 | contig 12266 bp, 9 predicted proteins | sample ArcticOcean_MG_C_3_FD_89820 | JGI IMG/M metagenome (GOLD analysis project Ga0114999, IMG submission 89820) | Marine microbial communities from western Arctic Ocean - ArcticOcean_MG_CB8_126 | ecosystem: Environmental > Aquatic > Marine > Oceanic | place: Arctic Ocean: Canada Basin | collected...
ACGATCGACACCGGCTCGTCGCGCCGCTCCCCGCCGTACTCCCCAAACGGAACGCGCACAATCAGCGGAACGTGCATCGCGGCGTCATAGATGAAGAAACCGTGTTGGGCCTCCCCGTGATTGCCCAGGCTCTCGCCGTGGTCTGCGACGACCAGGATCACGGTGGAGTCGAGTAGCTGACGCTCTTCGAGTGCATCCACCAACCGTCCGAGCTGGGAATCCGTGAAGGCGATCTCGCCGAGATAGGGCCGATCCGCGTAGCGCGAACCGTAGGGTTCCGGCGCCTCGTACGGGGCGTGCGGGTCGTAGAAGTGCGTCCACAGAAAGAAAGGGGCGTCAGGGGCCTCGTCGAGCCAGTCCAGGGCGTGGTCAACGACTTCGTTCGCCGGACGCTGCACGCCGCCCATGGCAATCACACGCTGTCCCCGCACATCGAAATCATCGAAGTACTCGTCGAAGCCCTGATTCAGCTGCCAGCGACGATCCAGAACGTAGGCAGCGGTGAACCCGCCGGTCCGATAGCCCGTCTCGCTGAGAACCTCCGCAAGCGTTACCGCCTCCTCGGGAACCAGGAACCCGCCGTTGTCGATCACTCCATGGTGCAGCGGATACATACCCGTGAACATCGACGTGTGTGCTGGCAGCGTCAGCGGCGTCGTCGAGTGCGCGTTCTCAAAAACGATCCCTTCGCGCGCAAGACGGTCCATAGCGGGAGTCTCGACTTCGGTAAACCCGTACGGGCCGAGTCGATCGGCGCGGAGCGTGTCGAGGGTTACCACCAGCACGTTGTACTGCGCGCCAGGCGGGGTGCCGGAAGCCGAGGGCGTACCGGCATCGCCGGCGCACCCGGCCAGCAGGCCGAGCAGCAGCGCCGCCGCCCCTACGCCAGCCCGAACTCCGAGCCGGCACGACCGCACGCTCATTCAGCCTCCGCCTGTTTGAAGAGACCGCTCGCTAGCGTGTGCGGCTCAATGAAAAGGGTGCAGATCGAGTATAGCAATCGAGACCCGGGTCCGGCCCGCTACTCGTGGCCGACCGCGCGACCCCTGAACAGCAATCGGGGGAACGGATTGCTCCGTTCCCCCGACGCGATCGCTGAAGCTCGTTTCGAGCCTAGAAGTTGACGATGAAGCCGAGCCTGACGTTGCGTGGGAAGCGAATGTCCCGAATGACCCCGAAGGCGCGGTCCTCGGATCCGAACGGATCGTCCACGTCCCTGACGCGCGTCGCGGTGCTCGCGTTGAAGATATTGAAGAGGTCGACCGCGACGCGTACGGTAGCCCGCCCGAGGCGGAACCTTCCTTCAGCGCGCAGATCGAGGTTGGACTGCATCGGCAATCGCCGTGCTCCACGCTCTTCGGCGAAGATCCGGACCGTGCGACCGGTTACCTCGACGTCACGGAACACGTAGGTACGCTGATACGGCGTGCCCGACTGCATCCAGAAGAAACCACCAACCGAGATGTACTGACCGATCCGGCCACTCGCGGTGACCTTGACGTTGTGCGGCCGGTCGCCGTTCAGCGACCCTTCTGCGTTGAAGTGGTTGTTCGGGTTAATCCAGTTCTTTGAGGGGCCGAGGGCCGAACCACGGCCGTTCTCGAAGCTCGTATCGTCCGTACCCCGGGTACGACCGTAGAAGTACGAGGCGTTGGCCATCCAGTTGTTGGAGAAACGCTTGTCCACCGTAAGTCCGACGCCGTCGTACTTACGCGACTGCGTGAAGTTGTTGAAATCGAACGGGTTCAGAATCGGCTGCCTTTCCGGGTTCGTGTTGAGGATGTCCTGCTCGTCCCCGTTCAGATGATCCCAGAGGTCGTAGGTGATGCCCGTCACCGGATCGAAGCCCTCGACGTTGGCGAACTCGCCATTGCCCAGCCGGAAGTCCTGGAAGTCGTTCGTACGGCGGTTGATGTAGGTGAGTTCGACACCGACCGTGTCCGACAACTGTCGCTCGATCGCGATGCTGAACTCGTTGAAGTGGCTCATCCGAATATTCGGATCAACCGGCGTCACCGGGAGCTGGAACTCGCTGAAGTCCTCCACGTACTCGCCGTCTTCATAGACGAAGGCCTGGAAGAGCGACTCACCCGGAGCCAGATACATGCTGGTGATGATCTGCGAGTAGTACTTCCCGTAGTGACCCTTGAGTGCGGTCGATCCGTCACCAAGGACATCGTAGGTAATGCCCAGGCGAGGAGCGATACCCATCTTCGGCTTGAAGATGCAGCCGAAATCGACGGAGGTCGCCTCGAAGCCGGTGGCCGGTCCGATGTCCGTCGTACCGCAGCCTTCCCAGACATTCACGCGCACGCCCGGATTGAGCGTCAGTCGATCGCCGGCGAGGGTCCAGGAGTCCTGCGCAAAGAACGCGAAGCTCCTGTTCTTTGGCTGGTCGTTCTGCGAGGGAACTTCGTACTTGTAGAGCGGCGCGCCGTCGTAGTCGACGTAGAACGCGCCGCCGGTGTAACCGGTGTGCGTCCTGGTCGGATCGATGGACGACTGAATCCCGGCCTTGAAGTCGTGGGATCCGCCGAGGAACTCGTCAGCGTAGTGGCTGATCGAAGCGTTGACCTGATAGCGGTTGCGGGTCCGATCGAAGAAGAACCCCGGGCTCTCGGAGAGCACACCGGTGAACTCGTCGAAGTGCCCTGGCGGCAACATGACGGAAGTGTCGGTATTGGGGTTGATGTCCGTTGCGCCGGGATAGTCGGAACTCGCGTTCGAGGCGACGCCCGCGTGGACCTCCAGCACCGTGTCGGAGTTGAAGACGCGCAGGTAGTCGGCGAAAGCGGTGCGCCAGATGCCCCAGGGCGCCATGACCGACTCCGGATTCACGAACTGGTCTGCGGCGTCTTTGCCGGCGGACCACTCGTGCTGGTAGCTCACCTGCACCCGGTCCTTCGGGGACATCTGCCAGGTCGCCTTAGTGAAGATCGAGTTGCGGGTGTTGAAGCCCTGCTCGCCGCCCGAGACCTCGGTAGAGTAGTTCGAGTTCGATCGGCGATACGACGCGTAGCCCCAGATCTTGTCGCTCGCGAGGGGCCCGCCGATGTCGAAGTGCATCTGTTTGTTGTTGTTCACGTCCTGGATGAACTGCGGATCATCCGAGTTCTGCGCGTTCCAACCGTCCTGGCGCAGAAAGAAGTTGGCCGTACCCTGCAGGGTCGGGCCGCCTGATTTCGTCGCCAGGTTGACGATCATGCCGCTATAGCCGCCGACTTCCGCCGCGGCGCCAACACCACCGAAGCTCGCCTCGGCGACGTTGTCGACATCCATCTGCATCTCGACTTCGCCACCCTCAGCTGAGTTCACCATGACGCCGTCATAGGAGAACTGCGTGCCCTGGTTGGTACCGCCAAGCGCCGAGGAGCCGCGTCCGGTAACACCACCGGCCCGGTCGGTACTACCAACGTTGGCGCCAGGCGCCAAGCCGAGGAAGTCAGAAGCGCCCGAGTTGCTGCGGTTGGTCGGCAACGCATCCAGGTAGTCTTCGCTGAACGTCGTGGAGTTGGACGACGACCCTTTGACGTCGACGAGCGGTGCATCACCAACAACGGTGACGGTCTCTTCGAGGCCGCCGATCACCAAGGTGAAGTTCACCGCCTGCGTGGCGCCCATATTGACGCGAACGTCTTCCTGCTGCATCGGGTTGAAGCCGTCCAGCGCGACGGCGACGGTGTACGTGCCCGGCGGCAACGCCGGAGCACGGAAGCGTCCGTCCATACCGGTGACGGAGGTTTGCGCCGAGATCAACGAAAGACCGCTGATCGTGACCGTGACGCCCGGCAACGCGGCGCCATCAGGATCGGTCACCGTGCCGGTCACCGTGCCGTTGCGACCTGTGGCTTGCGCCATCGCCTCCGCGGGCATCAAGAACAGGGCAACGATACCCAATACAAAAATCAGCCGCACCAGTCCGCGCATGTCAGATCTCCTCTCGGCTCGGGGTTCCGCTAAAAATAAGGTCCGCCACTCCATCCCAGCGTCGCGTCTGCGACACCTGGATCTCATCCAACACTCCGCTCGTCTTGAGCGGAATGTTGTATGCAATATTCGATATGTCTTCGGGAGAGTAATGAACGCCACTACGTTTTGTAAAGGGGCGAACGCGGTTTTAGGTGGCTGTCCCTCGATGGGACAGCATTAGTGGCGACCCCCGGACGCCGCGAGCCCACGCGTCTCGTCCACTAGAATGCGGCCGGGGCCGACATCCTCCAGTACCGTGATCATCCCGCTCGGCCACGTGATCTCGAGTCGTTCAGCCCGACCTCCCGGAAGAAAAACCAGTATTCGCGTGTCGTTGCTGCCCAGGTAGCCGTCGCTATGCCGGAGCTCGGCGACCTGCCTGACGTCGCCAGTCACGGTCCGAACCACGGCGCCATATGCGCTGCGGTTCGAAATCCGCCCCACGAGCGTCAATCGCAGGGACGGGAGCACCATGGCCGCCTCGTTTACGAGCAGGCTCGGCGAACTGTCGAGATTGGTAACCAGGATGTCGAGATCGCCATCGTCGTCGAAGTCAGCCCAGCTGGCGCCGCGGGAGACGGCGCGTCGCGCCAGACCAGGGCCGCTGGACCCCGCGACCTCCTCGGTCACCGGCTCGCCCGACTCGCGCAGCCGGTTGACGAACAGCAGGTTGCGCTGGCTGTACGTCTCCAGCATCTGCGGGTCGCGCCGCGCGTCAAACAGGTCCTCCCGCACACCGGGATCGGCGCCTGCCTGGTCGACCTGTGGATAGATGTGGCCATTGGCAACGAAGATGTCGAGATCCGCGTCGCCATCAACATCGAGCAACAGCGTTCCCCAACCCATGTACGGCAGCGACGCGGAGCCGAACCCCGCTGACTCGGCGATGTCCTCGAAGGCGCAGTCTCCGAGCCCGCGATAAAGGTTATTGCGGTCGTGTTGGAAGTTGGTCACGACAAGGTCCAGCAGTCCGTCACCGTCGAAGTCACCGGCACTCACGCCCATGCCCGCCTGCGCCACACCCGCAGCGCTCAGGCCCGCCCCGCTCAGAAACGACCAGTCCTCCGGTAGCCCGCCCGGCCCCCGCCGGTAGAGCAAGTTGATGGTTGAGTCGGTCGCCGCGTACAGCTCCGGGCGCCCGTCGCCATCGCAATCGGTAGCCAACGCTGCCAGGCCGTACGTCGCCTGAGAATCGACCGTAGCCCCAGGCCAGGCTTCGAAGCCGCCGTCGCCCCGATTCCGATACAGGCTGTCGCGGGCTCCAGGCAACCCGTGCGGGCCACAGAAGACCTCGACCCCCCTTAGATGGAAGTGACAGGCTGACGCGGCCGCCTCTTCGAGATCGAACTCGATGTATCTGGTGACATAGAGATCTAGGTGACCGTCGCCATCCCAATCGCTGAAAACGGCCGTCGTGCTCCAGCGCGGGTCCTCGACGCCGGCAATCACCGCCGCGAACGTGCCGTCGCCGTTGTTGCGGTACAGACGGTCCGGACCGATCGCCGTGACCATCAGGTCGGGCCAACCGTCGTCGTCGTAGTCCCCCACCGCGGCACCGTTGGCCCAGGTGGCATCACCGACGTTTGCGCGACCGGCCACCTCGTCAAACTGAGATCGGCTGCGCCGAAACAGCCGGTGCCCCTCCCCTGGCGAAGAGCCTTGGCTGCCCGCCGCGCCCGGCATCGACTCGAGCGCGTTGGGAAGAAACAGATCGACCGAGCCATCAACGTCGTAGTCGACCCAGGCCGCGCCCGAGCCTCCGGCCTCCGTGATGAATCGACGCGCGCTACTCCCGTAGTGGGGCACAAAGTCGATGCCTTCCTCCTGGGCCCGATCGACGAACCACGCGCCGGCGGTCTGTGCGACAGCCAGCGAAGGCAACACCCCGAGCCCCCAGGCCACGGCGAGAACGCTGACCTGGGCCAGCTGCCTCCCGAAGATGGAGCGCACCTTGCCAGGGGGACTGGTCGTTGGGTATTGGCTACTCACGCCCGCGACAGTAGTCTTCCCTTCCCACTCCGGTCCAGCGACCACATCATCGAGGCGGCAGGAATGACGGTCCGGGTTGGCATCGTTGGCTGGGGGGAGATCGCGCGCCAGCACGCGCGCGCCCTCACGATCTCGGGGGCCCGGGTGCGCGGGGTCGTGTCGCGCAGCGGGGCGGCTCCCGACGGAGCCACCTGCTTCGAATCGCTCGACGCGATGCTGCCGCATGTAGACGCCGTTACGATCGCCGTGCCGAACCATCTCCATGCCGCGCACTGTCTTACCGCCGTCCAGGCCGGCGTGCCGGTGCTGGTCGAAAAGCCGTTGATCACTTCCGCGGCCCAACTTGCTGAGCTTGAACCGGCGCTGCTATCGGCCGACTCGCCCGTGCACGTTGGTTTCCGCCTGCGCTGGAACCCGCAACTTCTTCGCTTCCGCGCGGCCCTGCAGCCAGCCCTGTCGCAAGATGTCGAGATCAGTTGCTCCTACGAACTCGGCATCGACGCCCTTGCCGACGGCAAAGACTGGACGCGACAACTTGTGCAGACGGGCGGCACCTTCTTCACGCTCGGTGTGCACATGCTCGACCTCGCCCGATGGCTCGCGCGGCTCGAGGGGGAGTCGCTCAGCGATATGGAAGCGAGCGCCGACGGATCCGCAGAGAACGTCGACTACCCGTTGCGGATGCGGGTCACCGGCATGAGCCCGGGCGGCGCGCGCATCGTTGCTGTGGCCGACACCCGTGAGCGACTCCCCTACTGCATCCAGATATCGGCGCGCGGACCGAATGATGCGATCCTGGAGCAACTCCAACTGGACGCCTCGTCCGAGAAAGCCGAATATGAGGCGATGATGCGCGACTTCGTCGAGGCTACGGTCAGCCACCGGATCGACCTGACCAATACACGAGAAATCCTTCAAGTGCACCGGGAGCTCCTGTATGCTCGCGCACTCGCCCCTGACGATCACGCGAGCCCGCCGGACTCACCGCGAGCCGGAGCGAGGGAGACCGATGCGCGCGATCACTAGGCTGCTCGTCACGGCGACCGTCCTGCTCGTAACAGCCCTGGCGCCGGGGGCGACGACGGCACAGGAAGCGGACCCCGAGCTGCGTGAGGCGCGGCGGGCGGTGATGGAGGGTTCCGCCGACGAAGCGCTCACTCTGCTCGATGCCCTCGCACTTGCCCGGCCGGAGTCCAGCGAGGTCGCGCTATGGCACGGGCACGCGCTGCGCCGCGCCGGCGACCCCGGTGCAGCTGCGCAGCAGTATCTCGGCGCCCTGCGACTCGACCCCGCCAGTGCAGGCGCCCTGATCGCTCTGGGCGACCTGCAGGCCAAGACCGGCGATCTCAGGCGCAGTCATGCCTACTATCAGCGCGCGATCGACGCGGCCCCGGACTTCCCACTGGGGTATCGCAGGGCCGCCGGGATCGAGGTCCAGCTCGTCCTCCATGCCGACGCGATTGGCCATCTGCGCCAGTACCTCGAACTCCGTCCCGGCGACGCGGTGGCCATGCGGGTTCTGGGTCTCGAGCAGTATCTTGATGAGGACGTCGATAGCGCCGTCGTGACGCTCGAACAGGCACTGGTGCTCGAGCCGGACAACGCGCAGGCGCAGTTCGGCCTCGGCATGGCGCTCGCGGATCGGCCCGACGACTATGCCCGCGCGATCGAGAACCTGGAGGCCGCCGTTGCCGGCGAACCCGACAACGCCATGGCCCTTTATCTGATCGGTAAGATCCAGGCCTCCCAGGGTAACCTCCGGGCCGCGCGTCGAGCCCTTGAGGCCAGCCTCGCCCTCGACCCAGCTCAGGCCGACGCCCACTACCGCATCGCCCTCGTCTACGCGCGCCTCGGCGAGCGCGAATCAGCTGCCGCGCACCAGCGAACTTTTCAGTCGCTGTCGCAGGCGCGCGATGACGGCGAGGAGACGGGGCGCCGAATCGAGCTGCTTGTGGAGGCCGCGGGACTCGCCATGACGACGTCTGATTTTCGCAGCGTACGCGCGTCGGCCGACGAGTTATCCGCCCTCGCTCCCGACGATCTCGACGTCCTCATGGTGCAGGCGCGCATGGCGCTCGCGATGGGCGACTCCGATGACGTCCTGCGGATCGCAGATCGGGCCATGAAGCTGGACCCCGACGATTGGGAAGCTCTCTACCTGCAGGGCGTGGTGCTGCAATCAGCACAACCGCAACGGGCACGCGAACTGCTCCAACGAGCCATCGCTGGCAACCCGTTGTACGCGCCCGCGTTCGCAGCGCTCGGCAACGCGCTGATTGAAGTTCGCGACTACGCCCTCGCTCGGCGCGCCTACGAGTCGGCCGTGATGCTCGCCCCCGGGTCGGCCGCCCACTATCTGAATCTTGCCGTGGTCTACGGTGTCCTCGGCGAGGCCGACCTCGAGGCGAGGGCGATGGCGACCCACCGGCGACTGCTAGGCGAGCAGTAGCGCACCGGCCGAATCGTGACAACAACCGGTCGCATACGCGAGATTACGTCCCGCTGACGAACGCGATGCCATACCGCTGTCCGACGCCGGTCGGCGGGGTCGCTGAGATCGGCTAAAGGAATAGCAGGAGCAGCAGAGCCGTAAGCGCGAGCAGGCCCGCGACCAAGAAGGCCCAGCCGATCACTTGGGCTCGAGTGCCAGCGACTTCAAGCCCGGAGGGGCCCCGGTCGAGGGTTCGGGGAACCGGACGTTAGGAAAGGTAGGCGTCCAGTCAATCCACCTCGGCAGCGTGCTGATCGATCAGCTAGACGACGCCAGAAATCTGCGCTGGAAGCAAGGGGTGGTTTGTCATGAAGGAACGCGGGGAGTTTGTGACCCGCGAGGTTACGGACGTGATTTTCCGTACCTTGGAGTAGCACACAGCCGGTGAGCCATAGGACCGGGCTTCTACCTCCCGAAAGAGGCCCGGTCCCGCCGGCCCAGCGCTAGTTGCGGCGCGCGTAGTGCGCTCGTGTGCCGGGACGCTTCCGGCGACGTTCGATGTGTACCTCTATCGAATAGCCAAGGCGAAGCTGGCCAAGAAATAGACCACTCCACTTGAGCTGCGTCCAGCTTGCCCGACAAAGCCGGGACTCCACCCGGTTGAGCGATGCACACTTCCGAGTGCCCGCGCCTGCGCGCTAACCGACGTGCCGCCGGCTCTCACGCTGACTCCCGAGCCAATCCGTCGGCACCAAAAAGGTACCAATTGGGACTCAAATCGACTGATCTGGGCTGATTTCGGCAAGATCAACACAAAACACCGGGTCACCTACGTCTTGCGAACAAAGGACTTATCGCTACGTCGCGCGGAAGCCGGACTACCTCAACACGTTGTGCTTGACGGTTTGCCAGAGCGCCTTGCAGCCGTCGCGCCAGGTGATCTTCTTGCCCTCGGCGTAGGTCCGACCGTGGTAGTCGATCGGGACCTCGTAGATCCGCAGCTGGGCTTTGGCCACCTGGGCGGTGAGTTCGACTTCGAAACCGAACCGATTTTCCGTGAGATCGAGGTGGTCGAGCACCTCGCGACGGAACATCTTGTAGCAGGTCCAGACGTCGCCCAGATTGACATCGGTGAGCATGTTCGAGAGCAGCGTCAGAAAGCGGTTGCCGAGGGAGTGCCAGTAGTAGAGCACCCGATGCGCACCTGAGCCGGCGAACCTCGAGCCGTAGACGATGTCGGCTTTGCCCGCATCGATCGGGCGAATGAGCTCGTGGTAGTCCTCGGGGTCGTATTCAAGATCCGCATCCTGAATAACGATCACATCGCCGCACGCGGCCGCGAAGCCACGCCGCAAGGCCGCGCCCTTGCCCCGATTGGCCTCCTGGAAGAACACCTGGATACGGTCCAGTTGCAGCGGCTCCCGCCCTTCATCAAAGACGAACTCGGGATCGTTGCTAGCGATCGACGCCGCCAAGGCCTCGAGTCGCTCGCGCGTGCCGTCGGTAGAAAAATCGTCGACCATGATGATCTCCGTGTCGAGATCTACAGCCTGCACACGCCCCAGCAACTCACCGAGGGTACTCAGCTCGTCGTACACGGGGATCACCACGCTCAGCCGTGGGGCGGTCATGCCGGCACGCGGTGTTCGGCAGCTTCCGCGCTACCGGTTGGAGTCGTTGCGGGTCTTACCGAGATCGCCATCAAGCTCTGTCCACGGGGCGGCCGGACCATGGACTCCAGCCGCGAAACCAGGGGAATGACCAGCCGATCGTACAACTTCATCTGCCACGGCCGGACGGTGTCCTGTCGGAGGATCTTGCCGACGATGAACCATGCCAGCATGCCCGGTGCGTTGACGTAGTGAACGTCCTCGATCGCCATTCCGCCGGCCCGAAGCAGATCTTCCAGCTCTCGGCGTTCGTAGCGGCGGAAATGCTCGAACGCACGGTCGAGCGGACCGAACAGCCACTGCCCGGCCGGCACGAACAACAGCAGCGCGCCGCCCGGACGGAGAGCTTCGAGCGCCGCGGTGATCAGCGCGGCGTCATCCTCGATGTGTTCGAGCACGTTCACGAGAACGATCGCGTCAGCCCTACCGCCCAGATCCTGCTCACCGAAGTAGCCGCCCGCTACGCGCACGCGCGGCTCGGCAGCGAAGCGGGCCTCGAGCCTGGCCTGCATCCCCGCGTCAGGCTCGATCAGAATCAGTTCTTGGATCGAATCGAGGGCCAGCAGGCGCGTGGAGAAGGTGCCCTGGCCTGCCCCCACCTCGACGACCCGGCCGCGGAGGTGGTCGCCAAACAAGCTGCGAATCCAGGCGTAGTAGTTGTCGCCCTGGGCGAGCGCTTCGAGCTCGGCGCCCGAGTACTGGAAGTCGTCGCTACTCATCCTCGGGCCCGGCGGCGGCGCGCAAAGCAGCGTAGCCGAAAGCCCCCCCGTCACCAGGCTCGACCGGCAGGCCGCGCGCCGCCCATCCTGGCTCCACCACGCGACCCAGAGGATCGGTGATGCCATTGAAGCCCGGAGCCACGTTGTAGCTCTGGTCATACCCAGCATGCAAAAGGAGCATCACAGCGTGCCGCGATCGCGGGCCCGTAGCACAGCCGCAATAGATCGTCGCACCGGGCACGATCGACGCCTGCACGACCGCCACAAAGTCCGGGTTGGGAGCCATCATCCCCGTAGCTGGACTGGGTTCGGCAACCGGTACGTTGAGGGCGCCGGGCACGTGCCCCTGTTCGAACTCACCGACCGTGCGGACATCCAGGTAGACGGACTCCGGATCCGAGTCCAACGACTGCGCCACGTCCTCCGGAGCCTTGTCTTCGATCACTTGAAGCCTCGTCGGCGCGGCCGTACTTTGCCGCCGCCATCTCGCCCGCCAAGGCTAGGCCTTGGACGCTAGATTAGTAGGGATTTCCCGCTTACCCTACGGGTCCCGCGCGGCCGTTGCGAACCGCGCTTCCGGTCGCGCGCACGTTCCGGGCGTCCGGTCGCCAAGCCCGCGCACGAACTTATGGCTGATCCCCGGGTCGCCAAGGATCTCTTTCATTTGCGCCGAAGCCTCGGGCGAGACCGGTAGCCCTTTTTCCAGCAACACGGAAAATCGGGCAGCCTGTCGGGCGGTGGCGCCATGCGAAGTGCCTATCGGATCTCGACGCCGGTAGTCGTTCTCCCCGTACACCTTGCCCACCCGGAGCCGCCGTCTTCCGGCTCGTAGAGCCGATGTGGAAGCTGGCCGACCGCGTCCGCGATCTGCTGGAAACCGACCTGGTTCAGGGCCGCCGTCGCTGCCGCATTGTTGGAAACGCGAATCATCTCGACGAGCTGCGAGCGCAAGGCAGGAGTCGGCTGCATCTGGCAACGGCGGCGAGACCAGGTCGGCCGCACGGACTGGTAATCTGGTGCGGTCTTCCTTCAGCGCCAAGTTCCGTGCGCCAGATCGGACCCGTCACCCGGAGAGACTCGCGTGAGCGACGAGACGTTCGAGGTCAGCTGCCCGTGCTGTCAGACCCAACTAACGCTGGACGCGGGCGACGGCACGATTCTGCTCGAAGAACGCCCCAAACGAGCCGGCAAGGAATGGGCGGAGGTAGTGCAGGCCGGGCATGACAAGCAGGCTGCCGCCGAGCAGCAGTTCCAGAAGAACATGGACCGGGAACGCAACGCCGACGACATCCTCGACAAGAAGTTCCGCGAGGCGCTCAAACGTGCCGAGCAGACCGACGACCCGCCGCACGGCATCTTCGATCTCGATTGAGAGCCCGCCTCGCTGTATTCCTCATCGTCGCCACTGCCGCTACGGGTCTGGCCGGTCGCGCTTCGGGTCAGGAGCCCGCGATGGCCGCGGCGCCTGCAGTCCCGCTCCCAAATGCT
>Ga0114999_10007603_pt1 | contig 12264 bp, 14 predicted proteins | sample ArcticOcean_MG_C_3_FD_89820 | JGI IMG/M metagenome (GOLD analysis project Ga0114999, IMG submission 89820) | Marine microbial communities from western Arctic Ocean - ArcticOcean_MG_CB8_126 | ecosystem: Environmental > Aquatic > Marine > Oceanic | place: Arctic Ocean: Canada Basin | collected...
AATTAATTCTCATTAATGCGTATTACGACACAAAATAGGTGTGGTTAAGCTGTGTGCGTCGGCATCAGCCGCGACCTTACTAAGCCAGAATCCGGCTGAGAGCCACGGTTTCTGTGGTCCAAAATAGGGGCTGAAGCCCCTCTACAGTGGAGCGAGCGCTTCACGACACGCTCTGCGGGGCCTAAGCGGATTGCACGCTTTGCGCGATTTCACGCCATCTGGCTAGGTTCTGAGGATTGGCCTTGATGTCGTCGAGCGTCAAATACATGACGAGCCGGGCGGCAAAGCCAGCGTAGCGGTCGATCAGTCTGTCGGCCATATCGTCCCAACTCGCAACGACCGCAAAATGCTCGAGCATCTCCTCCGTGATGGTCTCACTCATCGCGGCCATATCTCCGGCTTTCATGAATGCACCGAGCTTGGCGGTCGTGCCTACGTACCCCAAGTCGTCAAACTGAAACGCATAATTGGGCGTCGAGCCGTAGAACGCGACCTGGGTTTTGGCACGTGCTACCAGTCGTGCACGTTCTTCTGGTGTGTCACCGGCGATCGCGAACACCGGCACAATCAGGTCAATATCGGTCGCCGCGCGCCCTGCCTTCTGCGCGCCTTTGAGGAGTGCAGGCCGCAGTCGATTGACGAGGTACGGGATCGAATGCATCGGGTGAACGTGAACGCCATCGCACAGTTCGCCGGCTACCTGACACATGTAGGGGCCCACCGCGGAGATATCGACCTTGATGTCCTCGTAGTCGTGGCGCGGCGGCGCCCACTGCTTCGGCAGGTAGCTCAAATTGTAGTAGGGTCCTTCGTGCTGCAGCTTCTCATCGTCCTTGAACGCACGAATTGACGCTTGGAAAGCGCACACATAATCGCGCATCTGTGGCGCCGGTTTGTCGAACGTTGAGCTATAACGACGCACGACATGTCCCTTCACCTGACTACCAAGGCCGAGTCGAAAACAGCCTTGCGTGTTGCGCGCAAGTTCCCATGCAATCTGTGCCGACACCATTGGACTGCGCGGAAAGGCAACTGCAATTCCGGTCGAGAAATGCAGCTTAGGCGCGGCAGTTGCCGCAGCGGCGATCATCATCCACGGAACCTGGGCCATTTCGGTAAACAACATCCCGGCAAAACCATTGTCTTCGAGCCGCACTGCGAGTTCCGCACTCTCGGTCCAACTCATCGTGCCAACCATCACATCGAATTCCACGACCTTCTCTCCCGTCTCTGCCTTTCGTTAATCGCCTTCTTTCATGCCCGGCACGCTGAAGGCTCTAATAGCCCGCCACGCTGAAGGCTCTAATAGCCCGCCACGAGTCCTTCTTTTCGATGATCGGAGCCACCGACATAGCCATCTGGCGTCTTTAGGATCAGTTGCGCACCTCCGAAGGTACTCTCGCGTTCATCGAATGCCGCCGGGTGCCCTCGTTCGATGAGACCGCGCAGGACGTCGTCATCGAAACCACTCTCCAGCGCGACCTTGAAATCTGCCGTGACGTGCCAGCGGGGCGCATCACTCGCGGCTTGCGGATTCTGACCGTGGTCAAACATGCGATTGACCATTTGCAGGTGGCCTTGATGCTGCATGTGCCCACCCATGACGCCGAAGCTCAACAGCGGAGCCCCGGCGCGGGTCACGAAACCCGGAATGATCGTGTGATAAGGCCGTTTCGCGGCGCCAACACAATTTGGATGCGTTGGGTCCAAGACAAACCCACTGCCGCGGTTCTGCATCGCAATGCCGGTTCCAGGAATGACGATCCCCGACCCGAACCCCATGTAGTTTGATTGAATGTAGGACACCATCATGCCGTCCGCATCCGCCGTCGTCAGATACACCGTGTCGTGACCTATCGGTAGCTCGGCCGGCGGCAACGGCGCGGCTTGTATGCCGATAGACTCGGCTGCACGCCGTAACGATCCTTCCTCCAGCAACTCCTGCGGCGATACCAGCATCGCGCGCGGGTCAGCAAAGTGCTGCTGAGCGGCACGGATCGCAATCTTCATTGCCTCGATCTGGGTGTGCACCGCTGCAACTGAGTCGACTGGGTCTACAGCAAGATAGTCCAATATGCCCAGCGCAATTTGCGCGGCAAGACCTTGCCCATTCGGCGGAATCTCGTGCAGCGTCACATCGCGATAGTCCTGCGCGACAGGCGCAAGCCAGAGCGCTTCGTGGCTCGCCAAGTCGGATTTACGCATCGCACCACCGGCTGCGACCGCAGCAGATTCGATCGCGTCGGCGAGTTCGCCTTGATAAAACGCCTCACCTTTGCTTTGTGCGATTAGGCGCAAGGTGCGTGCCAAATCCGGGCGTTTGAAGCGCTGCCCCGCCAGCGGCGCTGGTAGAAAATGCTCCGCAAAGTCTGGAAAATCGCCTAACCGCTTCTCCATTAGCTGCCAGTAAAACGCCGATTTTGGACCAACCTGGAAGCCTTCTTCAGCGTAATGGATCGCCGAATAGAACAAATCGCTAAACGGCAACTTGCCATATCGTTCGGACAACCCAACCCACGCACTGACGGCTCCCGGTACCGTGACCGCATCCCACCCAAGCAACGGCATCGCTTGCATGGATGCAAAGCGCTCCGTTGTCCAACCCGCCGGCGAGCACCCAGATGCATTTAGCCCGACAAGTTCAGTGCCATCCCACAAAATACAGAACGCGTCACTGCCCACGCCATTGTTGTTGGGTTCGACGACGGTAAGCGTTATGGCAGTTGCGAGGGCAGCATCCACCGCGTTGCCACCACGTTTCATTGCATCGATACCGGCCTGCACCGCCAACGGTTGCGACGTGGCCACTAAGTTGTCCGCAGCAACCGGAGATCGTTGCGAAGAATAAATTTGTTCAGGGTTATACATTAGTTCAAGGTAAGCAGACTTGAGCAATGCGCGCAATGTCTGAAGCCTGCACTGATATGACAACTACCAAATTGTTGCCCGAAACAGCCGAGATCCTGGCAGCACGTGCGAAGTGGCAATTTCGCGGACGCGAGCGACCTGAATTCGCCGAGTCGCCCCGCGACGGTCAAACCTCAGTCTGGGATTTCCCGCGCCCGCCGATTATCCAGGCCTGCCCAGAACGCCTGCGCGTCTTAATAAGAAGACAAGAGGTGGCCGCGACCAATCGCGGCGTGCACGTTATCGAAACAGCGGGAGCACCCACGTACTATTTTCCGCCACTCGACGTCGACACTGACCGTCTCGAGTTTGTCGACTATCTTTCGCTCTGTGAATGGAAAGGCTTGGCCGAGCAAATCAATGTCGATGGCATCGCAAACGCGGGTTGGCGCTATGTGCAGGTGTTCGAGGAGTTCTACGAATTGGCCAATTGGATGAGCTTTTACCCGGCAAAAGTCGAATGTTTCGTCGGCGACGAACGGGCGACAGCGCAACCGGGCGGATACTACGGCGGGTGGGTGACAAAGGATCTGGCAGGACCGATCAAAGGCCTCCCTGGATCGCAAGCCTGGTAACCGTTTCAGTCGTGCAAGTTAGTTTGCCCGGATATCACGAAGGATCGGTTTGAGGTAGCGCAAAAAAGCTCGTGGGTTTTCCGACATCGGGAAATGCCCCACGCCCAACATCTCAGTCCAGGTCGATCCGGCAATTGCCTCGCTTGCATCTTTTCCTAGCTCAGATGTGCCACTGTAGTCATATTCCCCGGACAGGATGTGGACGCCGACTTCATTCGTATTGATTTCGTGGGCGACCTCCCTCAGATCGAACTCGTCGATGTAGTAATAGAGGTCACCAAGAAACGCAGGCGGCCATCCCGACGAATAAACAAAGCTCGTCTCCTTGACATAGGCTTTGGGCGACGTCGGTGCGGTCAAGCCTTCCATCATTCGTGCTTTGTAGTCAGAGCTCACCTGCGGGTGATAGAACTCTTTGATTCCGTCACGATTACCTTCGATGTTGAGACTGCCTTCCAGTGCGATGACGGCGCGGAATAGGTCGGCGTGTCGGTATGCCAAATCCAGCGCCAGCAATCCACCCACCGAGCACCCCATAAATACCGGGTGTTCGAGTTCTAGTGCGCGGGCTAGCTGTACGGGCACCGCACGCAAAAATTCACCGTCCAGATCATAGGTTTCGGACCACCATTCACGTGAGGTCGGCGGCAGCGATTTTCCATGAAACGGCAAATCGTACGCGATCAGACAGAAATGATCAGTCAGTTCGCTATCTTCAAATAAGTGCCGCCACTGACTGCCATGACAGCCTGCAGTGTGCTGTAGCAAAAGCGGAATGCCGGTTCCGGCTTGCTCGTAGTAGATTCGATAATCGTGACCGGCAAGCTCAATGTGGACATAGCGGCCGACCGGCGCGTCAAATTGATCCGATGTGGATTCGTCAATGGTGACCGGAACATCGTTGGCCGGTCTTATCAGCTCGATCGCGCGCATGGCCGCCGCATAATACTGCGCATGATCAAGTCGATCCCCGCTGCGCTCGATACCGACATTTGCGCTCAGCGCCGCCGTTACTTCATTGTGAAAACGCGGCGGAACTGGCGCCAACAGCTTCTGCCAAACTGTTTCACTACCTTTGAAGTCGAGCATCCCTTGTGCGGTAGAACCGGCAGAGATCACGCCATCGACGGCCTTGATCGCGATCGACTCGTCGCCTATTTGCAACCTCACCCCGCCGTTCCAGTGGCGGGCCGCCAAACGAAACTCGCCATCGCTCGCACAAGCCTTAGCCCATTCGTCCTCATTGGGTAACTGCAACGTCATGTATCCTCCCTCTTAACGCATCCTCTAAACGCATCCCTCTAAACCCATCCCTTTCAATCCAACACGCCTATAATGACCAGCAGGGTCAACCCTCGCAACGCACTTTTACAAGGTCGCATGAACGGATCCATCAGCAACTGGGTAATTGGAATCGGAATCGCATTAATCGTGATTGGGTTTGTCGCGAAAACGGGTGCTCTCAATTGGTTCGGCCACTTGCCCGGTGATATGAATATCAAACGCGACGGCTTTCAGCTGTATTTTCCGTTGACGTCGATGATCATAATCTCGGTCGCGCTGTCCGGATTGCTCGCGCTGATCCGACGCTTTTTTTGAGGGGTCGATACAACCTCAGGGATGATGTAGGAGCGGCCCTTTGACCGTGCGCATTATTGCTGTTGGAGTTCGGCGGCATAGCGGCCGGCTTGCGCATTCAATCCCGCGTCGCGCGCAATGCTGAACGCCGTTTGCAACAGCTGTTGATCGGCCCGTCTACTAAGTGCCGCGTCAAGCACGGCAAGCGCACCTTGCGGATCTGCGGCGCCATTCAACGCCACCGCGTACACATAGGCAAAGCGCGTTTCCTGGCTCACTTGCCACGCGGTCTTGAGTAGAGGCAACGCCTCATCGGTCCGATTCTGACGCACCAACCACAATGCTTGGGCCACTAGCACCTCGCCGTTGGCGGGCACTAGCTGCAAGGCTTGCGTAAGCAGATCACCACCCAATACATCACGGCCGCTCGCGCGATAAAGGTCGGCAAGATTCACCAGCGCGGGCACCCATTGCGGATTGAGCTTCATCGCTTCGATCAAGCTCGCCTCGGCGGCCGCGATATCGTTTCTAGCGAGGTGCACAAGAGCAATATTGGTCTGGCCCTCAGCTCTGTCAGCTGTGAGCGAAGCCACTTTCAAGTACGCATCGAGGCTTTCGCCTAGCAGCCGCTGATCCGCCGGAGCCAAGTCTTGCCGCACTGGCATCAATATACGCGCGGCCTCTATCCGTACAGCCAACACTTCGTCTTCGAGCAGGCGTTTCGTCTGCCTCCATCGGCGATCCGGCACCCAGCGCTCAGCGCCTCGCAGCGCACCGATTCGGACCAGCGGATTGGGATCCATAAGGCCAGCCTCAATCGCGGTGGACGTCATTCGCCGTGAATAACCCGCAGTCAGACTCAATGCGGTAGCCCGCACTATGGCCGACGTGTTTACGTCGGTGGCAATCTGTGCAAGCGCTTGCTCGAAGTGAAGCTCGCCTGCACGCGCACCTGCTAGGATCATCCCATAATGCAGATCAGGTGCACCGAATCGATCGGCGAGAACATCGGCCGCCCAAGCCGCATCTTTGTCTATGTGACACTGATTGCAGGCGTTCGGGACTTCAAGCATCTGGGTTAAGTCGGGGCGGGGAATCCGAAAGCTGTGGTCGCGCCGCGGATCAACAAGCATATAGGTAGCGTCCGCCATGTGACAAGAAATGCAACCCGCTCCGTCGCTGTCGACGGAATGCAAATGATGTTCCTGGGAATCGTATAACTTGGGCGTTAGCGTCGGAAAATCTACACGACCGGTTTCGTTATGACACTGCGTACATAATGCATTTCCAACGAAGCGAGTCTGTCCCGAATGCGGCTCATGGCAGTCGCTGCATTTCACTCCCTGCTGGTGCATCTTACTCTGCAAGAACGAGCCATAAACGTAGACCTCATCCAAGATTTGACCATCAGCGTGATACAGCCCCGGATCTAAGAGGGAAGGCAAGTAGTAATCAAAGTAGTCGGCGCCGGCACTAAAGCCTTCGGCTAATTGCGAGCGCCGGCTGTGGCAGGGTGCGCAATTGTTGATCTGTTGGGATTGGTCGGCGAGCCGCAGCGGCAATTCGGCCTCCGGCGTCTGAAGGTGCTTTGACGAGGGGCCGTGGCATGCTTCGCATCCGACGGTGACTTCCGCAAACGTCGTGGCATAGGTACGCGTTGCCACATCATAGTTTTTTTTCACCGCCGTAGAATGGCAATCCGCACACATGAAGTTCCAGTTGTGGCTGGGTTGCGTCCAGTGCAACACATCATCCGGCGCGATCACTTCATCGGCACCAAGCTCGAACCAACGTTGACCACCATCGGTCGCCGGACGGGAATCCCAAGCCAGGCTTGTAGCCTGCAACTTGCCGCCACCGACGTCGACCAAGAACTGTTGCAAAGGTGTCGTGCCAAATGCATAGACCACAGGGAATGACGCCGCCGGTCCTGCCACATCATCCGTGGTGATAACCACATCACCACCCGCCGACTGGGTAAATCGGGTTGTCCTGTCGCCTATCTCGATCTCGGCATTCAGCTCGACGCGGGTACCCACTGCCGCTGGTTGCATGGCATGCCGGTGGTGCGATGTTTGCCAGGCTTCATACTCGCTCGCGTGACACGACTTACATGCCTCCGACCCAACGAAGGTGGCTACGGTTGGCGCCACCGCTGCAGGCTTTTCTGCACCGACATTTTCTTCGCCGGCACAACCACTGCACACTGCAACGACAATAAGAATCAATGCCCGCATCATGCGAATCTCGCAACTGCCGCATCGCTATGCTGCAACAGGCTTTCTTGCAACCGCGGATCTTGGGCAAGCGTGGATGGCATCACAACCTTCTGCTTTTCATTGAGATATTGACCATTCAGACCTGCCGCTGCATTTGACGTCGACAGATACAGCGTGGTCGCCGCGCCCTTTTCTTCACTCAACATGAACCATTTTGCAAGGGGCGATGCGACTTTCATCCAGCGCCCGGCATTGACCATGATGTTTGTCGCCACGACGCCCGGATGCAAGGCGTTACAGGTGGTAGTCGTCCCAGCCAAGCGCCGGCTCAAAGCGAGGTTAAACAGCACGTTCGCAATGTCCATAGGCCATCATCCCGGATGCCGGGCTTCGCGTGCACAGGGGATCGTCGAATTCAATGGTGGCAGATCTGTGAGCGTGTGATGCAACATTAATAATACGGCTGCCGGGTGTGCTCGTGACTAGATCGAACAGTCGGGTTGTGAGCAAATACGGGCCTAGATGATTTACCGCCATCATGGCCGGATAGTCACCAACTCGCATTCCATCGAGGTCAATAAACCCAGCATTGTTGATTAGAAGATCAAGGCGCGAGTATCGGCTCAACACATCGCTAGTCATCTGCGCCACCGTATCCCAACGTGCGAGGTCGCAATGGAACACCTGGGCACCACCTGCAATGGCTTTTGCTACCGTCTTCCCCAATTCGACGTCGCGGCACGCGAGCAGCACATCGTAGCCTTGCTCACTCAGCCGCTCGACGGTGACCCGCCCGATGCCGTGAGTCGGGCCCGTAATAAGACAGCAGCGCCGTTCGCTCATTGGCAATCTAGGGAGCCTTTAGCGGGGGCCTTGAGCTTCAATTAACAACATTTTCTGGGTTTCCCGCGAGAAATGCGGCCAGGTTGTCGCCGGTTATCTGCATCAGCCGAGCCCGCGCCTCGGCGGCATACCAGGCGATGTGCGGCGTTAGGATGCAGTTCGGAGCAGACAATAGAGGGTTGTCTGCAGGCGGCGGTTCGGCATCGAGCACATCCAACGCAGCACCGGCAATAGCGCCCGATTGCAGAGCGCCAGCCAACGCTTGATTGTCGATCAGCGGTCCACGGCTCGTATTGATGATTAACGCGTTGGAGCGCATTAGACCTAACCTCGAGGCATTAACCAGATGATGATTCTCGGACGTCAGGGGACAATGCAAACTAATGACATCCGACTGGCTGAAGACGTCATCCAGTTCGACCTCGCGCACGTCTAACCCGGCTAACTTCTCCGCACTTGGCCAGTACAGATCGTGCGCGATCAGGTTCATGCCCATCGCGGCAGCAATTCGCGCGACCGCCAACCCAATGCGGCCTATGCCGACGATTCCTAGCGTTTTGCCGGACAGTTCGAATATCGGTTGTCTGGAAAAACACCAATCGGCGCTGTTGCTCCACTCGCCCTCGTGGACGGCCGCGTTATGCACGGCGATCCCACGTGCAAATTCGAGCATAAGACCCGCAACATGTTGTGCAACGGAATCGGTTCCATACGTTGGAATGTTTGTCACGACGATGCCCTGTGCACGTGCCGCTTGTATGTCCACAACATTGTAGCCAGTTGCCAACACCCCGATGTAGCGCAGATCAGGCAACGCTTCCAAAGTCGCTTTGGATATGGGCGTTTTATTGAGCAGCACGCACGCAGCTCCCTGGGCACGCTCAACCACCAGTTCTTCGGGGGTGCGGTCATGAAGTTCTAACGCACCATGCGCACCGACCGGGTCCCAACTGATGTCGCCCGGGTTCAATGTGTAGCCATCCAGGACTACGATCCGCTCCGTCATATACTTACTCCAATTGTTGTTTTATGCCTTAGCTAACGGCCATGCTGGTTTCTCGGAGCCTAGGCACAACATACGGGCCCTCGGGTATGACTGCGACCGCACGGTCGCCGCTCCGGGAAACACTTGCAAGCACTGCTTCTTCAATCGAGGCCACGACGTCAACTCCCGTCAAGCTATGATCCTGCCTGGCAAGGCCGCGTGTATACAGTTGAATGTTCGCCCGCCGCATCGGTTTCAATTGCATTTGGGTTTGCCATTCGTCGATGTCAGCCAAGTCTTTCGCTATCAGACTGGCGAGAAATGCATCCGGTCCTTGCTTCAGCAAGCGCGCTTGCGCGTCCCTATAGGCATCCGACCCAATGCCTTCCGAACAGTCGGCGGCAATGACGATGTTTGCATCCTCGTCGAGAATCTCCATCGGCGTCACCATGCCTTTGACCGTCTGATAGTAGGTCTTGTCCAAGGGATAACCTGCCGCAGACGTGAGCACGGTTTTAAACTTGCGCGGTACATCCACGGTACACGCGCCTAGCGCGAAATCGACCGCGGCTAGATGGCTGGCAATTACCGGACCGAAATTAACGAACGCAAGATTGCGCGCTTCGTCTATGACCGTATTCAAGGCATATACATCGCCTAGCATGCGCATAATCTCAAGCTGTTCCTCATGTAGAGGATTGCCCATTAAGTTGCATTGGACAGCCAATGGATCTTGCATGAATCTGGCACTGTGAAAGGTACGGATCGTGTCTTCATGAGCGACCCCAGGGGCAATTACTTTGCGCCCACCGGAAAAACCGGCCATGAAATGCGGCTCGACCAAACCCGTTGCGATCCGCAGATCCGCCTCGACAAAACAGCGATCCAACTTAACCGGCGTCCCCCGTGTGGCGGTGACTCCGAAGTCTACGTGTGCCAAATCGTCCCTGGCATCGTGATTCTTGACACGCACGGTGTCGAGTACCCAAGGGTCACCGACTAGCGTTGCGAGTTCATCGCCTTCATTGGCTCGATGCAATCCAGTGGCGACCAGCACCGTTATTTTGTCCGCAGCGATTCCTGACTCGATCAAGCGCTCGATCATGGGACGCAAGAACAAATGATTGGGAACCGGCCGCGTCACATCACATATGAGAATGCATGCACTCGACTTGCCAACAGCAAGTTTGCGTAATGACGCACAACCCAAGGGGTTCGTTAGCGCATCCTGCACCGCCGCAAGCGGGTCCGCGACGAGCGGCATCGGATCTTTTCGGATGACCGAGATATCCAGATCGTCCGGTAGATCCACCACCAAACCGCTGCGTCCGTATTGCAGTTCAACTTTCATATCGGAATGCGATGTCTCTGGTGCGGTGCCGCGCCACAAGCGAGCACCACTACACAGATTCCGTCCGCACTAATAGCCTGTTTGTTCGCGGGTGCTTTCGCGCGTCTTCTTCGCCTCGGCCAGTTCTTTTGCCGCCAGTCGCGCCATGAAGGCGCTGTCAGTACCGAGCGTGATCAGGTTGAACCCCTGTTCGAGATAACGTTGGGTGTACTCCAGGCTGCCCGTGTGGATTCCTGCCGCAATGCCGGCGTTTCTGCACGCATCATAAATCTTGCCCACGGTCTCGATGTGAATCGGCTCATCGAACTGTCCAAAGGGTTTCAAGCCCAATGCAAACGACAGGTCAGACGGCCCAATATAGATGGCATCCAATCCGGGCGTCGTCGCGATCTCATCAAGGTTTTCCAACCCTTCGGCCGTTTCAATCATCGCAATGCAGGCGATCTGATCATTGGCTTCCTCGGCGTACCCACGCCCACCGTACATCGCCGCCCTTACCGGACCAAATGAACGCAAACCATCCGGCGGATAGCGACAAGCCGACACCGCCTGCTCTGCTTCTGCGCGATTGTTCACCATGGGGACGATCACACCATACGCCCCAGCGTCGAGCGCTTTCATGATTTCGTAGGGCTCGTTCCAAGGAACGCGCACGATCGGAATTGTGTCTTTTGTCGAGATTGCGGGCAGCATGTACTTCAAGTCGCTATAGCTCAGCATGCCGTGCTGCAGATCGATGCACAGCCAGTCAAAGCCGAGACCGGACATGGTTTCCGCCGTGTATGCATTGCCGATGCTCAGCCAACCTCCCACAGTCTGACCACCGGCCCGCCACGTACTTAATGCAGTGTTCTCTCGCATAACATAATCCCCAATAGATTTGACCAATCACATTCTAATGGATAGATGGCTGTTTGACCCATTTTCTGATTATGCCGCAGCCTGTAAGGCTTACACTTCGGCGAGTCGTTTGCATCAACCCAATACCTCAACGCGGTAAGGCACTTGACACACTCAGCGTCCAAACCCTTGGCCACACCGACCAACTCGCGTCTTTTTTCGTCTGACAGCTTATTATCGGCACACTGGCCCATCACGTTCGCCAGTCGTGCGTACACTTCACCAGCTGCTGCCCAAGAATCATCAACGACCTGGCCTGCAAAGTATTTCGCGGCCATAGCGCGGCATTCTGCCCTAACGAGTCGTAGCCGAGACCTAACTGGTGATCCAGATGCAGCAACGAAATCAGACCACCATTATCAAGCGCACGCCTAATCTCAGCTTCTACATTAACTTTCTCGTCCGCGGAACTTTGCGAGTCAACATACATACCCAAGGATTCGACCTCGAGCCCTATATTGCGCGCCATTTATTGCGCGCCATCTGGGCAACACGATCACTTTTCCAACAATAGGGGCCGCTCGGAACGCGCCGTCCGACCAGACATACGCGTCAGCTAGAGGTTTCTCCACGGAAGCACCGAACCGCTCTTGATTGGCACGCACAGCTAGGTTGCGCACATCGATGTGATTGGCCGGATCTACCGGGTGTAACTCAATCATAGCGTCTCAGTCACGCTCACCCCCAAAGTGCGGTTCGCGTTTCTGCATAAACGCCAGCGCGCCTTCGCGCATATTGCGTGGACTCAAAACCCCTTGGTGCACCATTTCCAAATCTAGTTGGTCGCTGAAACTATTGTGAATCGCCGCGTCTATGGTGCTCCGGATGCGAGTCACAGTACTCGGCGAACTATTCGCAAGCGTTGATGCGATCCGCGCAACTTCGTCATCCAGTTTGTCATCGTCC
>Ga0114999_10007604_pt1 | contig 12263 bp, 10 predicted proteins | sample ArcticOcean_MG_C_3_FD_89820 | JGI IMG/M metagenome (GOLD analysis project Ga0114999, IMG submission 89820) | Marine microbial communities from western Arctic Ocean - ArcticOcean_MG_CB8_126 | ecosystem: Environmental > Aquatic > Marine > Oceanic | place: Arctic Ocean: Canada Basin | collected...
AAACTGATATACGTCGACGCCACCGAGCGCTTCATAACTGCATTGGCGGGCGTCACTGACCCGGAGCAGAAGCGGAAGATTATCGGCAACGAATTCATCAATGTTTTCGAAGTCGAGGCCGGTGCCATGGGAGAGGTCGACTTCCTCGCCCAAGGCACGCTGTACCCCGACGTTATCGAGAGCCAGACGAGTGAGAGCACGGCCGCCCACAAGATCAAGACCCACCACAACGTGGGCGGCTTGCCGGAGCGGATGCGCATGAAGCTGGTTGAGCCACTACGCTACCTCTTCAAGGACGAGGTTCGCCTCGCAGGGGCCGAGCTAGGCCTTCCCCCCCAGATACTCAATCGTCAGCCCTTCCCTGGACCAGGCCTCGCCATCCGCGTGATCGGCGATATCACGTGGGACAAGCTGGAGACGCTACGCGCTGCCGACTGGATAGTCATGGACGAGATCAAGGCTGATGGCCTGTACGACAACCTATGGCAGAGCTTCGCGGTGCTAACAAATACCCAGACCGTTGGCGTCATGGGGGACCAGCGTACGTACCAGCACGTTGTTGCCCTTCGGGCCGTGACCAGCGAAGACGCGATGACCGCTGACTGGGCTCGCCTGCCCTACGATACCCTGGCCCGCATCTCGAGCCGCATCGTCAACGAAGTCCCCGCCATTAACCGCGTGGTGTACGACATCACGAGCAAGCCGCCCGGCACCATAGAGTGGGAGTAAACACGTGCGAGTCCTAGTAGTCGGGAGCGGAGCGCGCGAACATGCGCTGGTTTGGAAACTGGCGCAGTCCCCTCGCGCTCCTGAATTGTTCGCTGCTCCCGGCAACGCCGGGATAGCTCAACTCGCCATGTGCCTCGACGTTGCCGCTGAGGATGTTGAAGGCGTGGTCACGGCTGCCCGTTCGAATGCCATCGATCTCGTCGTTGTCGGCCCTGAAGCGCCCCTCGCGGCAGGAATGGTGGACGCATGCCGTGAAGCAGGCATCCGCGTCTTCGGGCCGACCAAAGCCGCAGCGCGCATTGAGTGGTCCAAGTCTTTTTCCAAGCGGATCATGGAGTCGGCGGGCGCACCTGCGGCAGCGTTCGAGGTGTTCTCCGATCACGAAGAGGCCACCGAGTACGTGCGTGAGCATGGCGCTCCCATCGTTATCAAGGCCGACGGCCTGGCTGCGGGTAAAGGCGTAGTGGTCGCGCAGACGGTGGACATCGCCCTCTCCGCCCTCGACAACATCATGCTGAACAAGGCGTACGGCGATGCTGGAGTGGAAGTGTTGATCGAAGAGTTGATGGAGGGGCAAGAAGTCAGCGTCTTCACGTTCACGGATGGCACCTCCCTGACACCACTGGTGGCCGCGTGCGATTACAAGCGCCTCTACGACGGCGACAAAGGCCCCAATACGGGAGGCATGGGTGGCTACAGCCCACCGCCCTGGTGGGACGACGCTATGGAGCAAGAGGTGCGCGAACTATTGATCGAGCCGGTTATCCGCCAACTCGCCGCTGAAGGCACGCCATTTGAGGGCGTGCTGTACGGTGGCTTGATGCTGACCGACGAAGGCCCAACGCTCGTGGAGTTCAACTCACGGTTCGGAGACCCCGAGTGCCAACTCATCATGCCCCGCATGGAAAATGACCTACTGGACGTCATCGATGCCGTCATCGATGGGCACGTCGCCGAACTCGACCTACGCTGGTCAGCCGAGGTCACCGTAGCGGTCGTTCTCGCGTCTGCGGGTTACCCAAGCGTGTACGCCACCGGCAAGCCCATCACAGGCCTGGCCGATGGTCCTGAATCCACCATCGTGTTCCACGCCGCGACCGCCGAACTCGACGGTCAGACCGTCACCAGTGGCGGTCGAGTGCTCGCTGCCGTCGGCCATGCGGCCACGATTGTCGAGGCGCGTACCCTCGCCTACCAAGCGGCAGACGCCATTGCTTTCGAAGGCGCCCAGCACCGCACCGACATCGCCAACTTCGACGTCTAGCGAAGATCTTCCGCCAGGCGGAATCCTTTGAACTGCCAGCGGTCCGGCGGGTAGAAGAAGTTGCGGTAGGTCGAGCGCATGTGATTCTGGGGTGTGGCTACTGATCCGCCGCGAAGCACCATCTGGCTCATCATGAACTTGCCGTTGTATTCCCCAGGGCCGCCTTCCAGAGGTGTGAATCCGTGGTACGGCAGGAATGCAGAGCCGGTCCACTCCCACACGTCGCCATACATCTGGGAGAGATCGCTTGTGGGCGTGCCGTTGCCCGTATCGAGCGGCAGCGGGTGGAAAATGCGATCGTCAGAGAAGTTACCCGTGATGGGCAGCTTCTCTGCGTGGTGTTCCCATTCGTCCTCCGAAGGTAGTCGTTTGCCTGCCCACCCGGCGAAGGCGTCCGCCTCAAAGTAACTCACGTGAACCACCGGCGCGTGCTCATCCACCTTCTGCATGCCGGACAGCGTGTAGTGCCACCACTCACCGTCGATCTGCTCCCAGTAGAGCGGCGCTTTCCAGCCCTCACCGTTGAGTTTCGCCCATCCCTGTGACAACCAGAGTTCGTGTCGCTCGTACCCACCGTCCGCGATGAACGCGAGGTACTCACCATTGGTGACGAGCCTCGACGCGATGCGGTGGGGGTGCAGCAGCGTGTCGTGTCGTGGCGATTCGTGGTCAAAAGCGAACCTATCGCCCTCCCATCCCGTTTGGACGATCCCACCGGGATGTTCGACCCACCCGAGGGGCGGAGTGGCGACGCCTCGTGGGATCTCACGGTCATGGTACGCAGGCTTGAAGGGATTGATCGCCAGGTTGTACTTCAGGTCGGCCACCATCAGATCTTGGTGCTGCTGCTCGTGATTCACGCCCAGTTGAACCAGCGGCGCGATTTCGGCCGCCAGGCTCGGGCTCGCTTGCTCGAACAACGCGAGCATGTTGTCGTCAACGTGTTGTCGGTACGCGTAGACCTCCGCCACCGTCGGCCGCGAGATCAATCCACGGGACGGCCGGTCGTACTGAGGGCCAACCGTGTTGTAGGAGGAGTTGAATAGATACTCGTACCGCTCTTCAATGGACTTGTAGCCACCGAGGTACGGCTTGAGCAAGAACGTCTCGAAGAACCATGAGACGTGGGCCAGGTGCCACTTGGTAGGGCTCACATCGTCCATGGCCTGAAGCATGTAATCTTCGATGGCCAGAGGCGCTGCGAACTCCTCTGAAGCCCTGCGAGTCGCGGTGTAGGTTTCCACCATGGAAGCGACATCAGAGGCGTTGCTTTGCGTTGTGCTCATGAGTCTCCTAGGTGAGCGTGGGTCGGGCCGCCGTCAGCTTATGCTTGCGGCGGCTCTCATTTCGATTGAAATCTTAATCGGAATCGCCGACCCCTATGTGATGCCACGATACGCGCATCCGATCTACCGGTGCCCTACCGGCAGAAGATGATCTGCGATCAGCCCCAAGCTCTCCTCGTGCATCTTGGGCCCGCCAGGCAGCATGCAGAACAGCGTGCTTACCCCATCGTCATTCAGGCGCGCCACCTTCGCCGCGACCTCGTGCGGCGTGCCTGACAGCACGAGCGTGCTGGCCAGGCGTCGCATGAACTGCGTAGGGATACTTTCCGGCGTGGGGAATGCCGGGGCAGGAATGCCCATGGCTCTCATGCTAAGCCGGAACATGCCCTGTTTCAGCCAGAAATGGATCCACGGCCTCGCCCGCTCGATTGCCGTCTCTCGGTCCTCATGCATAGAAACGAGCGTGTAGTACGTGATAGGCACCTGCCGGACGCGTCTGCGTGCCTGTATCGCACCCTCCGCTATCGCCTCCGTCACCGCCTCGCGTGCCTCAAGCGATAGCCCGGACGTTACCAACACTCCGTCGGCGACAGCTCCCGCGGCCTCCAGAGTCCGCGGGCCGCTTGCGGCCATCATGACAGGCGGGGGCAGGAGTTCGCTGGGGGTTCCCACTGGTACCCGATCGAACAGCGCGATCGAGCCATCCCCAAGTATCTCGCGGATGTCGACGACTGCCTTCTTCAGATCGCGTAGCTTCGAAGGGCGCGTTCCGGTGGCTAGAGCCGCGTCGCCAGCGCCGATGGCCAACTTCACGCGCCCCGGTGCAGCCTCGCTCAGCGCCTGGATAGATTTGGCTTGCGCTGCGGCAGACCGCGTCACAGGGTTGGTCACTGCTGGGTACAGCCAGATACGGGAGGTTTCGCTCGCGGCGGCGGTCAGCGTCTCGAACGGGTCCGTGAAACGAGCATCATCGGCCACGCCGGCGCCGCTGAACCCCAGCGTTTCAGCGCGGGCGATGAATGCGACCTGCCGTTCAATCGAGGCGCTCGCTGGAGCGCCGACATGGAGCTTGATGGCCATGGAGAGATTCTAACGCCGAGCGCACCACACCTGGCACCTCGTTGACTCATGCTCTCTCCAACCAATAACCTCAGTCAGCACCTTTGGACTGGTTCCTACTTGCGTATGCTTGCAGTGAGCCCTCCCACCATGTTCAGGAGCGATAGACCTTGCCACAGGTAGGAATCATCGTCGGCAGCACCAGCGACCAACCGGTCATGGAAGACACGCTGAAAACGCTTACAGACCTCGGCGTAGAAGCCGAACTCGTCGCCGCATCCGCACACCGCAACCCGGACAAGGTTCGCGATTGGGTCCTTGGCGCCGAAGCGAGGGGCATTGAGGTAATCATCGCCGCCGCCGGAGGCGCCGCAGCCCTTCCCGGCGTCGTTGCGTCGCACACCACGCTTCCCGTCATTGGAGTGCCGCTCACCTCCAGTGACCTGAATGGCGTTGACGCCCTGCATTCGATCGTCATGATGCCCCCTGGCATCCCGGTCGCAACGGTAGCACTCGGCGCCTGGGGAGCCCGCAATTCAGCCCTCCTCGCGGCTCAGATTCTCGGCATCAAATATGCTAAGATTCGAGAGGCCGTCGAGGAGTACCGACAGCGGTTGCGTGACCGTTGAATCGGTTCACTAACGCCCCCCAAATCAGTCGCCAGAGCCGGGCCTACGACCGAATGGTCATTCTTTGTGATTCGACGGAACTTCAGCAGATTGCACTCTTGCGACGCTGCTGTTCAGTGCGTTCCCGAAGCGATCACTGACCGAGGCAGATCGGCTTCACGGTTTTGCTTGATTATCTGGAGCAGCAAAACAGAGAGAATTTCTGATGTATTACCGCTACGAACGCAAGCGTATGAAAGAGATCTGGTCAGAGGACAACATGTTTGACCTTTGGCTCAAGATTGAGATCGCCGCTAGCGTCGCCTGGGCAGAACTCGGTGTCGTTCCGCAAGAGGACGCCAACAAGATCCGCAACGCCAAGTTTGACCGAGTCCTCTACGGCAAATGGTTCGAGGAGACTCGCCACGATGTCGTCTCCTTCACGCGTTCTGTTACGCCTAGCCTTGGTGCTGAGGGCCGCTGGATCCACCACGGTCTAACGTCCAACGACGTCAAGGATACCGCCCTTAGCCTCCAGCTCGTGCAGGCCGTCGACGAGATCGACGCAGGGATCGACCGCTGCATGAGCGTACTGAAGATCCGAGCGGAGGAACTATCCGCGACACCCTGCATCGGACGCTCCCACGGGATCCACGCCGAGCCCATGGCCTTCGGCCTCAAGCTCGCGCTTTGGTGGGACGAGATGCGCCGTCACAAGAAGCGCTTGGCTCTCGCCCGTGAGATGGTGTCCGTTGGCAAGATCTCGGGGCCTGTGGGCAGCTACGCCAGCATCCCTCCGGACATCGAAGAGTCTGTTTGCGAACAGGTAGGCCTAGACCCTGCTCCTGTGTCCAACCAGATACTGCAACGCGACCGCCACGCGCAGTTCGTACAAACCCTCGCGCTGATCGGCGCATCGCTCGAGAAGTTCGCGACCGAGATTCGCGCCCTCCAGCGCACTGAGGTACGCGAGGTGGAGGAGCCGTTTGGTACTCCCGGCTTCGTGAGCACCGGCTCATCGTCGATGCCCCACAAGCGCAACCCCGAGCTCTCCGAACGTATCTGTGGCCTCGCGCGACTCGTCCGTGGGCACAGCCAGACTGCACTCGACAACGTGCCGCTCTGGCACGAGCGGGACATCTCGCATTCCTCCGCAGAGCGCATGATCCTCCCGGACTCCGCACTCGCCATTGACTACATCCTCGATACGTTCACTCGGGTCGTCGAAGGCATGCTCGTGTTCCCCGAGAACATGATGCGCAACCTGGAACTCACCAAGGGCATAGTCTTCTCCGAGCGAGTGCTTCTCGCCCTCGTGGAGAGCGGTCTTGACCGCACCTCAGCGTACGAACTAGTGCAGCGCCACGCGTTGGCCGCCTGGGACAAGAACGAAGATTTCCGAGAGTCAGTAAAATCAGACCCCGACGTGACGTCACGGCTCGGTGCCAACGAGGTCGCAGGGTTGTTCGATTACGGTTACTACCTACGACACGTGGGACGAACATTCAGCCGATTAGGCTTTGCATCCAAGGAGTACACCGGTGCCACTGCTTGAGACTAACCTCCCCGACAAGCTCTACCAGGGCAAAGTCCGCGACACCTACGACATGGGCGACGGGATGCTGCTCATGGTCGCCACGGATCGCATCTCAGCCTTCGACGTAGTTCTCCCCAACGGCGTACCGGACAAGGGGCGTGTGCTGTCCCAGATGTCCAAGTTTTGGTTCGACCAGACGGGACAGATCGTCCCGAACCATTTCATCGCGCTAGCGGACGATCCCGAAGGCCTCGGTGATCTGGTGAACCACCCGATCATCAAGACTCTCCCTGCAGAGATCGCGCGGCAGGCCACGGTCATCAAGCGAGCCGAGCGCATCGATGTTGAGTGCGTCGTCCGCGCGTACCTCACAGGCTCCGCACTCGTGGACTACAACCAGACAGGGACTATCTTCGGTACCCGCGTTCCTCCAGGGCTGGTAGACGGCAGCAAGCTCCCTGAACTGCTGTTCACACCTACCACGAAGGCGGAGGTCGGCCACGACGAGCCGATGACGATCGACGAAGTTTCCGCGATGGTCGGCGCGGATCTCGCCGTGAAGCTTCGCGACCTCTCGTTCGCCATCTTCCAGTATGCCCATGATGTCGCCGCCGAACGCGGGATCATCATCGCCGACACCAAATTCGAGTTCGGTATCCGCGACGGTGAGGTGATCCTCATCGATGAGGTGCTAACACCTGATTCGAGTCGTTTCTGGGAAGGTACCCAATACGCGCCGGGCAAATCGCAACCCAATTATGACAAACAGTTCGTGCGTGATTGGCTGCTGACGCAACCATGGGATCGCACGCCTCCCGCTCCCGCCCTTCCCGACGACATCATCGAGAAGACGCGCGAACGGTACCTCGAAGCGTATAGAAGGCTAACGGGCCAGGCGCTACCGTAGTAATCAATGTGCCCTCTGGCCTCGGAGTGATCGCGTGACTGAGAAGAACCCGGAAGACGAGCAACAAGCCTCTGAAGAAGAACTTGCGCCCGAGGCGAGCACCCCAGAAGGGACCGCTCCACAGGCCCACACTACTGAGGAGGAAGCCGTGCCAGACGCGAGCCTCTCGGCAGTCGACGAGTCAGCTGCGGATGCGCCTGAAGCCAGCGCTACCGAAAAGGAGCCTGCGCCAGAGGCTACCGCTACCGAAGAGGCGCCTACGCCTGACGCGAGCATTGCTGAGGCGGACGAGCCAGTGGCGGACGCACCAGAGTCAAGTGCTAAGGCAGAGGAACCCACACCGGAGGCCAGCGCTCCACAAGCCGAGGAGCCAGCGGCGGACGGACCTGAAGCAAGCGCTCCAGAAGAGGAGCCCGCGCCAGAGGCCCACGCTCCAGAACCCGATGAGCCAGTCGCGGAGGCACCTGAGGCAACCGCTACTGAAGAAACGCCCGCGCCAGAGGCGAGCGTTCCTGAGGCGACTGCTACCGAAGAGACGCCTACTCCTCAGTCGACCGTTGCTAAGATCGACGAGCCCGTGGCGGATGCGCCTGAGGCGACCACGACCGAAGGGACGCCTACGCCGGACGCGAGCGCTCCACAAGCCAACGAGCCAGCCATCGACGCGGCAGCAGTGAAGGCACCAGAAGAGGAGCCCCCACCAGAAGCCAACGCACCACAAGCCGAGGAGCCGGCCGTAGACGCGCCTGAAGCGAGCGCTACCAAAGATGGATCCACGTCAGCGGCCGACGCTCCACCGGCCGACGAGCCAGCAGCGCCCGCACCAGGGGCGACCGCGACGGAAGAGACGCCGACGCCTGACGTGAGCGTTGCTGAGGCGCCCGAGTCCGCTGTAGATGCGCCTCAAACGAGCCCCCCGGAGGCCGTTGCGGCTGATCGACCCGACGGAAGCCCAGCGGTAGCGGCAGACGTCATTGAAGCGGACGATGACGACGAACCGGATTTCGATCGCGATGGACAGACAGAAACCCCGCCGAAGCCGACCAGAGAACCACGTATCCGTGAGCGCAGCCCGTCACGCCGAACGATCCAGCGGGAACAGCGTCGACGCCGGTCCACCGCGCGCAGGGCACGCAAGCGTACGGTCTATGGAATCCTTGGTGGCCTCATTGCCGCGACTTTGATCCTGGGCATCGCCCTACCATCCTTCGCTGGCCTGATTACGCCTAACCAAAATGGCGCCGATGCTACGGGTGAAACACCCACAGTCGGTACAGCAGTGGCTGTTCAACCTAACAGCGTGCTAGAAGCTGGCACCAGTTACACGGAGTACCCCAGCGATCCCCCAACGTCCGGCCCTAGTTATGCAACTGGAGTCGATTGGGGTATCTACACCGAGCAGCAAGCCAACGAAGCCGTAGTCCGCAACCTTGAGCAGGGCGGCATCGTTGTGAACCACAGCCTGACTGACGAAGCTCAGCTTGCCGACCTCACTAGCTACCTAGAAGCCCAGCTCGGCTATCCGGGCTGTTTCGTCGCCCAGCCTCACGCCAGCGTAGCCGAAGGCTCCGTCACTCTTACGTCTTGGGGATGGACAGAAACCTACTCAGGCGTCGATCGTCCTGGGATGCAGCGATTCGTGGACGATCACCGGAACATTGAAGTGTCCTACGTGGGCCCGACTTGTGGCGCAGACACCACCCTGCCCGCCGCTGACACGCTCGATGCTTCGGTGAACTAGCATGCGATTCAGCGCACAGGTTCATGTGACTCTGAAACCCACAGTGAACGACCCTCAAGGCAACGCCGTGCTTGGAAGCCTACATACGCGGGGTATGGAGTCCGTAGAGTGGGGGCGAGTCCGTAAGTACCTGACGCTCGCCCTGGACGCCGACGACGAGCCAGCAGCGAAGGCGCAGGTCGACTCCATGTGCGAACGCTTGCTCGCAAACACGGTCATCGAGTCTTACGAAACGGTGATTAGCCAGGCGTAAGCCGCTCCTAGCCGAGCGTTAGCTGCTGATCGTGCCCTTGGTCGACGGCACTTGCCCGTTGGCGCGTTCGTCGATCTCTACCGCGTCGCGTAGCGCCCGTGCCAGCGCCTTGAACGTGGCCTCAATCTTGTGATGCGCATTCACGCCTGAAAGCACGGTTGCGTGCAGCGAGATGCGCGCCTCGGTCGCGAACGACTCCAAGAAGTGGCGCACCAGATCGCCCGGCAACCCATCGATGTCCTCGCCGCTCACGCCCAGATCGACCGTCGCGTATGGTCGCCCGCTGATGTCAAGCACGACCCGCGAGAGTGCCTCATCCAGTGGCACGATGGCGTGTCCCATGCGACGGATGCCCTTGCCATCGCCCACCGCATCGGCGAACGCGCGACCCAGTGCGATGCCTGTGTCTTCGACGGTGTGGTGCCAGCCCGTCAACGCCGAATCGCCATCGGCCTTGACCTCTAGGTCTAGCAGACCATGTCGTGCGAGTTGAGAGAGCATGTGGTCGAGCATGCCGTTGCCGGTCGCGATCTTCGCGACCCCGGTGCCATCTAAGCCGATTGCGACGCGAACGTCGGTTTCGCCCGTGGTACGTGCGTAGGTTCCGGTGCGATTTGCCATGGCGGGTTTACTCGGCGAGGGCTTGAATCATGGCCTTGATCACCTGCGTCGTCTGCTTGGGGGTTCCGACACTGATCCGCAGGTAATCGGCCAGCGAGGCTCGCGAATAGTATCTCACGAACACTCCTTGCCGAGCGAGGCTTTCGTATACCGCTTTGCCGCGTCCCTCAGGCATACGACAGAGCAGGAAATTCGCCTCCGATGGCAACGGATCCACGCCTGGCATCTCGGCCAATGCGGCGAGCATTTTCTCGCGTTCAAGCACGATCAAATCAGCCCGTTGATTCAGAGTATCAATATCAGAGAGGGTGGCGAGCATCGCGGCCTCCGACGCCTGATTCACGTTGTACGGGGGCTTCGCACGGAGGAGCAGATCGGCTAACTCTGGAGCCATCACCCCATAGCCGACGCGAAGGCCAGCTAGCCCACCCCATTTGCTAAACGTACGCAAAACGATCAGGTTCGGATGTCGCGCAACCCAAGTTGCTACGCTAGTGCCGCCGAACTCGATGTATGCCTCGTCCATCAGCACGAGGATGTCCGCTGCCAGCAGTCGCTCGATATCTTCAAGAGACGTGCAGTTACCTGACGGATTGTTGGGCGAAGCGATAGCGACGACCTTGGTGCGTCCATCGACTGCGGCAAGCACGGCGTCAATGTCAACCGCGAACTGCTCATCGCGCTCGATGGTGATGGTTCGTCCACCACACACGTGAGCGGTGAACTCGTACATGCCGAACGTCGGCTCGCAGTTGATGACCGCGTCGCCCGGATCCAGGACGCACCTGAACACCAGATCGATGATCTCGTCGCTACCGTTACCCACGACGATTTGATCGATGGGGACGCCCAGGAATTCGCCCAGCGCGGTTCGCATGGCCACCTGCGCCGGATCAGGGTAGATGTGCATGCGATCCACGGCGGCCATCATCTCAGCCACGCGCGGCGAAGGGCCGTAGGGGTTCTCGTTGCCATTCAGCTTGGCCGTCTGTGATTCAGACATCCCTGCCTCCTTGGCAAGTACGTCAGGTGGATCGACCGCTTCGTATGGCGCGAGCGTGAGCAGGTGCGGACGCACGAAATCGAGCGGCCCTTTCCTGCCCGGATTGCTACTGGCCATCTGGGGCCTCCGGGAAGAAATCCTTATCGACCGCGGTACCCGCGCCTTCGAGGCGCATCTCAACTGCCCTAGCGTGACCCGTGAGGCCTTCGGCGCGTGCGATAGCCGCCGCCGCAGGCCCCAGGCTGGCCATAGATGCTGTACTGAGCCGAATCACCGGCACGTGCTTCAGGAAATGATGAACGCCCAGGCTGGAGGCGTAGCGCGACGTCCCTGCGGTCGGCATTGCGTGGCTTGGGCCCGCGACATAGTCCCCCATGACCTCTGGCGAATACTCACCGACGAATATCCCCCCAGCGTTGTGAACAAGCTCAACATAGGAATCTGCGCGCTCCACTAGCAGGCACAGGTGTTCTGGCGCAAACGCGTCCGAGAGTTCGATCGCTTCCTCGACGGTCGACACGACCACGGCCATCCCCTGCCCCTCTATCGCGGCAGAAGCCACGGCCTTGCGATCTAGAAGCGCAAGTTGTCGATCTACCTCTGCGCTCACGCGACGAGCCGTATCGATACTCGTCGTTATGAGCACCGGGGAGGCCATCTCATCGTGCTCTGCCTGCGCGAGCAGATCCGCGGCCGCCAGGGAAGCATCCGCCGTGTCGTCAGCGACAACCACGGTCTCGGTCGGGCCGTAGAGCCCATCGATGTCCACGTGACCGTATACCTCGCGTTTCGCGATGGACACGAAAATGTTGCCTGGCCCACAGATCTTGTCGACCTTCGGCACTGTCCTTGTCCCAAACGCCATCGCGCCTATCGCTTGTGCTCCGCCGATCTCAAATAGGCGATCTACGCCTGCGATCTCGGCAGCGGCCAAAGTTGCCGGGCTTGGTGAAGGCGTGCAGAGGATGACCTCCGGCACGCCAGCGACTTTCGCGGGGATCGCTGACATCAGGACGGTCGATGGGTACTCTGCTGTGCCGCCTGGCACGTAGAGGCCCACTCGCTCGATCGGCACGAGTCGCTGGCCGTAGCCAGCTTCGTCGTCGCGCCATTCCAGTGGCATGCACTTCTCGTGATAGTCGCGAACGCGGTCTGCGGCAACCCGAAGCGCATCTGCGAGCTCGACAGGGATCGACGCCAGCGCTTCACGCCAGCGATCCCTGGGTATCTCTAGCTCTTCCAACTCAACTCGGTC
>Ga0114999_10007605_pt1 | contig 12263 bp, 12 predicted proteins | sample ArcticOcean_MG_C_3_FD_89820 | JGI IMG/M metagenome (GOLD analysis project Ga0114999, IMG submission 89820) | Marine microbial communities from western Arctic Ocean - ArcticOcean_MG_CB8_126 | ecosystem: Environmental > Aquatic > Marine > Oceanic | place: Arctic Ocean: Canada Basin | collected...
ATGGGGATCCTATCAACGTTGATTTACCGACAACTGTTGACCTTAAGATTGAGGAAACACCGCCAGGTGTTAAAGGAGACACCGCTCAGGGAGGAACGAAACCTGCAACGCTAGAAACCGGCCTTGTAACCCTAGTTCCACTTTTCGTGAATCAGGGAGAAACTATACGCGTCGATACCCGCACTGGAGAGTACGTCGCTCGGGCAGGATAATGTCAGTATATTCGATAGCCGAGATCACAACATTCATAAAGTTACACCTTGAAAATGAGCCAGTTCTACGGAACTTGTCAATAAAGGGAGAAGTCTCTAACGCAACAGTTTCTGCTGCTGGCCATGTATACTTCACGCTAAAAGACACTGCCGCTCAGATTCGCTGTGTTATGTTCCGCCCACAGCGCAACAGACATTTAGTCGAGGCTGGGGTATCGCTAATAGCCCATGGATCGATATCCATCTACGAAGCCCGGGGGGATCTTCAATTCTATGTCGAAGACGTGGTATCGGATGGCTCTGGTGCCTTGGCAGCAGAGCTAGAGGCATTACGCTCCGCCTTAGAAGCAGAGGGTTTATTCGAGCCTAGCCGAAAACGATCCTTGCCTCCATTCCCCCGCGCCATAGGTGTGGTGACTTCAGTTCAAGGAGCTGTTCTCCATGATATTCAAAATGTTCTCAGGCGGCGATATCCTTTAACGAAACTGCGTATTGCTCCTACTACTGTCCAAGGGCAAGATGCCGTTACTGGAGTACTGGAGAGCATCCAGAAACTCAATAGAGAACCCGACATTGACGTCATTATCATCGCACGGGGGGGCGGGTCGCTTGAGGATTTAGCAGCATTTAATGACGAACGGGTAGTTCGTGCAATTCACGGAAGCAAGACTCCGATAGTGTCTGGTATCGGACATGAAACAGACACCACATTGAGTGACATGGCTGCTGATGTTCGAGCACCTACTCCTTCAGCTGCCGCTGAAGTTTCCGTCCCAAGTGCAGATAATCTACTCAGGCAAATAATCGAAATGACTTATATGCTGGGATCTGAATTCGGTGCAATTGTTAGTCAGCGCTCACAGAGTATCCAGTCTGCACGGTCCCAGCTTGAATCTGGCAAACCTCAGTTCACCAGGTTGTATCAGCAGATTGATGATTTACTGCAGGTGTCATTTAAAAGCATCAAGGCCAACTACATGTTCCAAGTCGAGGCTATTCACTCACTTCGATCCCGATTGGAAACACTAAATCCTGATCATGTACTTGGCCGGGGGTATTCAGTAGTAACAATTGAATCAACCGGAGAGGTAATCAAGGGTCACAAGCAAGTGACTCAAGGCTCTAACATAACAGCGACTACTCACGATGGAACCATTCATGCAATGGTCACTAAGGTGTCCCCCGTCGAATCTTCAGGGCTATAGAGGTAATCATGGACGATCACACACAGTATCCCAATCAAAATATTGACGACCTATCTTTTGAAGAAACTTACTCACTGCTTACCGAATCAATCAAACAACTTGAGGAGGGTGGGTTAACCCTCAGTGAAGCGACTCAATTGTATCTTTCCGGCATTTCGCTCGCAAACCATGCTAGCGAAATGCTGTCCAAAGCAGAATTACAAATTAAGACCCTCTCTCAACCAGAACTAGTTGACCAAAATCATGATGACGAAGACTGAAATCTTTAGATATTTTCAGTGTCAATATTGAGTAATAACCAAAGGAGCATATGGAAAACCCACACGGTACGCTGAAACTTGGGTGGTTCTCCACTGGCAGAGGCGAGGGTTCGCGTGGTCTTTTACTCTCAGTTCTTAACGCAATTCAATTGGGAAGCCTAGACGCCTCGATCGAATTTGTTTTTTGCAACCGAGAGCCGGGAGAAGATGCAGGAACAGACGAGTTTTTGAGCTTGGTTTCAAGTTGGGAAATACCCATAATCTACCTGTCATCAAGAAGGTTTGCAAAAGAACACGACCTCCGTTTCAAAGACGTTCGACGTTTGTATGACAAAGAAGTTATCTCAATGCTCGGGGGCTTCAATGCTCAGATCTGCGTCTTAGCCGGGTACATGTTGATCGTCAGCACGCTGTTATGCGACAGATATCAGCTGCTCAATCTACACCCTGCTAAGCCATCTGGACCAATAGGAACTTGGCGCGAAGTAATTGACGCACTAATCAAACAAAGGGCCACAGAATCAGGGATAATGATACACTTGGCGACACAGCATGTTGACAAAGGGCCTGTGTTGAGTTATTGCACCTTCTCGATACGCAACTCAAGCTTTGAACATCTTTGGGCCAAACTGGACCAAGCTGAAGCCGTTCCAGACCAACCCTCACTGGTCACTCAGACCAGTGAGGAACTCTTCAATTTTATAAGGGCCAGACAACTCCAACACGAACAGCCGTTCTTTGTAGAGACGCTCAGGGCACTTGCTGACCAACGGATCAATCCAATCCCCTTGATCTCAATGCCACCCATTGATCTTACGAAACAAGTCAACGACATATCCAATGTGGATGTTATCGATTCAGCCAGTTAAGGAAGCCGCGCCATCGCTTCTTTGATCTTCATCAAGCTTGCTCGACGAACCGGTGAATGACTTAACAAATCGAGGGTTGTCACCGGAAGTAATCACTTTTTCATCGACAATACAACGGACAACGTCCTTCATACTTGGAATTTCATACATTGAATCTAGTAGAACTCGTTCGACAATTGTCTTTAGCCCACGACACCCCATCTTCTGCGTCAGTGCTTGCTCAGCAATTGCGTCTAGAGCCGGTTGGGTTATTTCGAGATCGACACCATCGAGATCGAAAATATATTTATACTGTTTGATCAATGCGTTCTTAGGTTGGGTCAGGACTTGAATTAAGTCATTTTTATCTAAAGGGTTTAAAGCAACTTGAACCGGTAGACGGCTTACGAATTCAGGAATGAATCCATATTGAAGTAGGTCCTCTGGAATCAGCCACTCAAGTAGGTGTATCTCCTCTCCAACTGTTTCGGTAGGTGCAACGGAGGACAGGAAACCGACTGTAGCGGTATCTTTACGAATACGTCTCTGTACAATCTCTTCTAGTCCTTCAAAGGCCCCTCCGCAGATGAATAATATATTCGCTGTATCAATCTGAAGGAATTCTTGTTGGGGATGCTTGCGCCCTCCTTGTGGGGGTACATTAACAACACTTCCTTCAATAATTTTTAGCAATGCCTGTTGCACCCCTTCACCCGAGACATCTCGAGTAATCGACGGGTTCGATGACTTTCTTCCGATTTTATCAATCTCGTCAATATATATGATCCCGTATTGTGCTCTATCTATATTCCAATCTGAAGCTCTCAACAAAGTCAGCAATATGTTTTCTACGTCCTCACCGACATACCCAGCCTCAGTTAATGCTGTTGCGTCACAGATAGCTATTGGAACGTCAAGGGTTTTAGCTAAAGTTTGGGCAAGTAGGGTTTTGCCGGTTCCAGTAGGCCCCGCTATCAAAACATTGCTTTTTTCTAGATCCACAGAACTCTTCACTGCGGCTGCATTAATTCGCTTATAGTGGTTGTAAACTGCTACACTAAGTACCTTCTTGGCCCGGTCCTGGCCAATAACATACTCATTCAAACTGTTATGCATATCACGCGGAAGCACAGGGGTAATCGGGTCCAGAAGGGGCTTCTCAACTAGTGATTGCGAATCGTCACTCATTAAATCAACACAGGATAAGATGCAATGATTGCAAATAAATACACCTGTTGCTGATCCAATAAGCTTCCCTACCTCCTGTCTTCCTTTTCCACAGAAGGCACACTGATACGACATCTCACTCGAGTCTTCGTTTGACATCCTTGTAACCTTTCGAGAATCCCCGCCACGGCGCTCGAATCCATATGCTATGGAGACTAGGAGTCATCGTTGTCGCTAGTTGGTTTGGCCAACACTTCGTCGACAATCCCATATGTTAGTGCCTGCTGGGCACTCAAGTAATAATCCCTATCAGTATCACGCGCTACTCGTTCATAGCTCTGCCCACTATTGTCAGAGATTATAGTCCTAATCATATCCTGCATCCGGAGAATCTCCCTAGCAGCTATCTCTATATCTGATGCTTGACCTTGAGCTCCGCCCATTGGCTGATGCATGTGCACTGTAGCATTAGGAAGAGCATAACGCTTACCCTTTGTCCCAGATGATAGCAGCACTGTAGCCATACTAGCTGCCAGACCTACACATATTGTTGAGACGTCACATTTTAACAAATTCATAGTGTCGTAAATGGCCAAACCAGAACTAATCACTCCTCCAGGGGAGTTGATATACAGACTGATATCTTTCTCTGGATCTTCACGCTCCAGCCATAACAATTGAGCTACAATCAGGTTCGAAACCTGATCTGCAATTGGGGTACCCAAGAAGACAATGCGTTCCCTCAACAGCATAGAGTATATGTCGAAGGAACGTTCTCCCCTGGCACTAGTTTCAACAACCATTGGTATGATGTTTTCCGGCAATTGTCCCATTAGCATTTAAGTAGTCTCCTCATCAGTTTGTTCTATTGCATCCGTTTCTGCATGAGTTGTGGGATCATTCTCTTCAGACGGTAACTCCGCAGCTTCAGCGCCTGTAGCGATCTTGACCAACTCCTCTATCACTTTTCGTGTGCGAACCATCTGGTTGATATTATCTAGGGCTGCTGGTTCAGAAAATGCTCTCCTGATTTCATCACTTTGAGCACCAGAATTCGCCGCAAATCTTTCAATCTCTTCAGTTATGTCGTCTGCATTTACTTCGACGCTATGTTCCTCTGCAATAGCATTCACAACCCACGCCCTTGTAAGGCGCGCACTAGCCTGTTCATGCAACTCCGCACGCATGTCTTCCTCACTCTTGCCGATAGCCTCAAGGTACGCATCCATTTGCATACCACCCTGCGCCAACTGCTTTTGTTGGTCCTCAAGCATATGGTCAACCTCATGTTCTGTCAGCAACGGTGGAATCTCGACTATACTTCCTGCAATCGTCGCTTCTAAGGCTCCTTCTTCCAAGCGAGATCTCGCGCTCCGCTCTTCCTGCCCAATCAGGTCTAATCGGATCTGTGCCACGAGGGCCTCAAGTGTGTCAAAGCCTTGTCCTATTTCTTTTGCAAAATCATCGTCCGCATCCGGTAGAGCTCGTTGCTTAACCTCATGGATAGTAACTTTGAATTCGGCAGTTTTGTTCGGCACATCAGGATCATCTTCCGGAACATCTGATGTGAACTCTTTCGACGCACCTGACTCAATGCCAACCAACTCAGCTGAAAACCCCGGGAATGGGTTTTCATTATCTTCTGCGACTAGATAGGTTAACCCTTCATGGTCTGCTATAACGTCCCCCTCGACTTCACCATGGATATCCATGGTGACGAGATCGTCATAGTCCACTGCTCTTTCCACAGGCTCCCAAGGGGCATTAGTCTTTCGCAATTCATCTAAGACATTTTGGACATCTTCTGTAGATACTACGCCTATTTCTTCCACTAAACGTATTTCCCGATAGGAACCAAGGTCCACAATCGGCCGCAAAGGCACGATGGCTTTCAGTATCGTTGGATCTTCCTGTACGACGGTCACGCTCGGAGTGCCAATCGCTTCTAGTCCCTGCGCTATAATAGCCTCAGAGGTAACCTTCGGAACCAGATCACCCATCGCTTCCGCTACAATGCTTTCTCTGCCAACATAGTTTTCTATAATTCGTCTTGGTGCCTTACCGGCCCTAAACCCAGGGATCCTAATTTGTTGCGCTATTTTTTGACAGGCCCTATCAATATAGGGTTCCATATCATCATTCTCAAGCACTATTTGTAGATGTGCCTGCCTATTTTCAGTTTCTTCGTGTGTAACGTTCACATGAGCCTCCCTAAAACGTAACGACTAGTATATCACGAGAGCAACATTGCAGAACAGTTCCAAAGGTGAGCGTTCTCCTTCAGCTGGTTTTCATAAATGAAATCGATGTTGAGTTATATATCTGAAGCTTCAACCGTTATATGTAGATCGCTAATTTGCTTGGTGTCTACCGACGAAGGAGCACCGAAGAAGATGTCAGCACCAGTCTGGGTTTTCGGAAATGCTATAACTTCTCGTATAGTCTTCTCTCCGGCCAATATCATCATCAAACGATCTATTCCGCAGGCGAAACCTCCATGAGGAGGTGCCCCATACTCAAACATACCCATAAGATGACCGAACTGATCCTCTGCTTGTTCCATATCATGTCCTAGTAGCAACAAGATCTTTTCCTGTATGTCTCTCGTGTGAATTCGTATGCTCCCTCCAGCAATTTCTACTCCATTACAGATCAAATCATACCCCTTGCTTACAACTGCACCAGGATCTTGGTCCAACAAGTGGATCGTTTCTTCTGTGGCTGCGGTGAATGGATGATTTACAGATTTCCATCGAGCGGCATCCGTGTCCCATTGAAACAAAGGGAAATCAGTCACAAATGCAAATTCCAGTTTGGAATCATCAAACATTCCCAATCTTGTTCCAAATTCAATTCGAAGGGCAGATAACGCACCATTTACCACCTCAAGCGTACCTGCTACCATTAACACCAGATCTCCTTTCCCCGCACTAAGAGATGTCTTTAAGAGGTTTATTACATCAATTCCAAGATGTTTTGCCACGGGTGATCGGACCTGCTCAATCGTTTCTTCATCGAATGGGCCTTCTTCAGTAAACCCCACAGGCACAACCCCGCCAGCTCCGTGCTGTTTAACCAAATCATTCAATTCATCAATGTTGCGGCGATTATAGCCACTACATCCAGGAACAACAATTGCTTTTATTACCCCCCCCGAAGCGATGATCTGGTTGAACACTTGAAAATTTGTCCCTTGAACGATGTTTGTCACGTCTCGTAATTGCATCCCGTACCGCAAATCAGGTTTATCTGTGCCATACATGGACATAGCATCCTTGTATGGTAGGCGCTGAAAAGGCTTGACTGGCAGGGCGTCAGGTTCAAGATACCCAATCAGTTCAACGAACAAATTCTCCATCAATCCCAATATGTCCTCTGTATCCACAAAACTCAATTCGACATCTAATTGTGTAAACTCAGGTTGACGATCAGCCCGTAGATCCTCATCCCGAAAGCAGCGAGCTATCTGGAAGTATTTTTCAAAGCCCGCAACCATCAATAATTGTTTCAATTGCTGGGGTGATTGCGGTAACGCGTAAAAGGATCCTGGATGGACACGACTAGGGACCAAGTAATCTCGGGCTCCTTCAGGGGTAGCCTTAATTAGTATAGGAGTTTCTATTTCAAGAAATTCCCGTTCGTCAAAAAAATCTCTAATGAATTTCACGACTTTATGTCGAAGACGAAGATTTTTCATCATTCTAGGCCTACGAAGATACAACGGCCTATACTTCATCGTGAGATATTCATCCACCTCTGAATCTTCGTTGATCGAGAACGGAGGTGTCTTTGATTGATTCAGGACATTGATTTTGGATGAGTGCACTTCTACTCTTCCAGTGGTCAGTTGATCGTTCTCACTACCAATTGGGCGCAAATGGACAGTTCCGAGCACCTCAATTACCCATTCAGAACGCAACTGCTCCGCCATCACATGAGCCCCGTCATTTACTGTTGGATCAATAACTACCTGAACAATTCCGCTGCTGTCACGTAAGTCCAGGAAAATAAGTCCACCATGATCTCTTCGCCTATTTACCCAACCAGACAGTTCTACTTGGGATCCAGTGTCACTTTCCCGTATTTGCCCGCAACCCAATTCCTTCATCCTGACTCCTCCGCTCCAGAAACACGACTGGTTTCGAGTAACGTCAATTCACTTGCCAGATCTGAGCAAACCGAATACTCCAATTCCTTATTGAACGCTATTCCGAACATTACTCTACCAAAAATCTGCACGCTAGGCGATCCCTCTAATACTAGTGAGTATCCAATCGGTGAATTATTTTCCAATCCGGATCAACTAGGCAGAATGGGCATTCACAAGTATAGCCATTTTCCCAGAGGGATTCACTCCTTCATACATCATTTGATGAGCTCGAGCCGTGTCATCAAAATTGAACACGGCTCCAAGGCAAGTGTCGATCTGCCCAGCTATCACCATATCATTGAAGGCTACTGCCTGTTCATCATTAGCACAATGAGAACCCTGGATCCGCTTTTGCCGCGTCCACAGGTAACGCAGATCGGCAACAGCATTGTAGCCTGTCGTACCTGCGCATATCACCACCATTCCAGCAGTATCACACACAAAGACAGAGGTGGATATCGTCGCTTCACCAGGGTGCTCAAAAACAATTCTTGGGCTTTTCCGCTCGCCAAGGATATCCCAAATCGCACGCCCGAAATCTCGAGCACCTCTTAGCCAAGTGGAATAGGCTTCTTCGGCCTTCCAGTCTGGCATAACCCCCCAGTGCTCGTAGTTTTTCCGGTTGATATAGCCCGCCGCTCCAAGGGTTACGCAGTACTCACCGCGCTCCTCACTTGAAACGACTGCAATAGGGATTCCCCCCATATTTTTCACTATTTGGATCGCAAAACACCCTAAGCCTCCAGCCCCTCCCCATACCAGGACTACGTCACCACGTTGTACAGTGTGTGGCGGCCAACCCGCTAACATTCGATATGCGGTCGCCCCATCCAGTGTGGCTACTGCTGCTTGCTCCCAGCTAAGATGCTCCGCCATCGGCATGCACATATGGCTCTGAACCCGACAATATTGTGCCAGCCCTCCCCAGTTAACATCATATCCCCAGACACGGGCAGATGGAGCAGTCATCGGATCACCACCAGATTGGATGTAAGGATCGCTCTCGTCCCACCAACCTGAGTGCACGACAACTCGATCCCCTACCTTTGGCCACATCACATTCGACCCGACAGCATGCACAATGCCTGCTGCATCACTACCGCCAATGTGGAAATCGACGGTTGTATCTTCTCTCTGATGCTGAGCAACCATATCTACTGGAGTGCCCAGTGCTGCCCAAACATTATTGTAATTGACACTGGAAGCCATGACATACACGAGGACCTCATTGGATCCAATTTGGGGAACATCAACGACCTCGCGCTGTATCGCCGACACAGGATCACCATATCTGCTTTGGCGAATTGTCTGGGCATACATCAACTTTGGAACCAACCCTAAAGTTGGCTGTTCTCCAAGTTCGTATAAATCTTTTGCCATCATTCACCCCGATTCTCTTAGATAGGACGTTTCCTGCATCTGCCTCCCATCTAGCCGACAGAGCGCAATTCGACTGTAGCATGTAGATGGTATAGGGTGCAATGTCATCAAGCTATGTAAGCACCACTATCCAGAAGCCTAGTATGTTAGAATCCCGACTGCAGCTGTAAAATATTGGTAGAGGATTAATTTCATGTTTACTCGCCCAGATAACCGTATGGCAAACGAACCAAGGTCTGCCATTATCACCCCTAGCTATCTTAAACACCCTGAGGGCTCCGCCCTTATTGAAATCGGAGAGACTAAAGTACTATGTACTGTCACCGTCGAAGAACGTATTCCCAGGTTCCGTCGCGGATCTGGCGAAGGGTGGATAACTGCAGAATACTCAATGCTGCCACGCTCCACTCCCACCAGAAATCAACGGCCGACTGATGGAAGATCAACCCCTGGACGGTCAAAGGAAATACAAAGACTCATTGGTCGATCACTCAGGTCGATTGTCGACCTGGTCTCCTTAGGGGAGCGGACACTACTTATAGATTGCGATGTGGTACAAGCAGACGGAGGGACTAGAACTGCTGCAATAACTGGCGCATACGTTGCGCTATATGAAGCTTGCGCTGTTTTGATGCGTCAGAAATCAATAAAAAAGTTCCCTATTAGGTCCCAGGTCGCAGCAATCAGTACTGGGGTACTTTACCAAGAAGTTTTATTGGACTTGTGCTATGCAGAAGATGTTAAAGCAGAGGTAGACTTCAACGTTGTTATGGACGGTGCCTTGAACCTAGTAGAGATTCAAGGCACTGCTGAGCAACAACCATTCAGCATAGCAACCATGCTATCCCTCGTGGAACTGGCAACTACAGGCATTCAACAAATGATGGCCGCGCAAAACGCAGCCATCAGCAAACTTGCTCCTTATTAACCCCCGGACTCGTGATAACGAAAGACGCCAAGAACTTGTATAATACTTGTGAGTTTTATGAGTTGAAAGGAAACTGCTATGCCGACAGCCTATTGCTACTTTCAAGGTGAATTCGTACCGTTGGAAGACGCGAAGATAAGTGTTATGACACATGCGCTCCATTATGGTACTGGAATTTTTGAAGGCATTCGAGCTAATTGGAACGCCGAGCAAAATGCAGCATCAATATTCCGACTAAATGACCACTATGAAAGATTCCTGCAGGGGTGCAACTTCCTGAGAATGCAACTCCCTTACTCAGCACATGATTTATCGGAACTAACGAAAACGCTGGTACAGAAATGCGGATACGCGGAAGACTCCTATATTCGACCATTAGCTTACAAAAGCGAGGAACGCATTGGTGTTCTGAAATTACAGGACGTAGAAGAAGATTTTGTGCTCTTCATGATTCCATTTGGGGCATACCTCGATGTGACTGCAGCTGCACGCTGTTGTACCTCTTCCTGGCGAAGGATTGACGACAGCATGATTCCTCCTCGTGTGAAGAATACAGGGTTGTATATTAACAGCAATCTGGCCAAAACAGAAGCAACCCTCAACGGGTTCGATGAAGCCATCATGCTCACTAGTGACGGCCTTGTTTCTGAAGGAAGTGGGGAAAATATATTCCTCTATCAAAAAGGGAAACTCGTCACACCTGCAACCTCAGGGAATATCCTTGAGGGTATTACTCGAAATACTATTATTCAATTAGCTAAGGACGAACTTGGGATAGACACAGTCGAGCGATCAGTCAATCGAAGCGAACTTTATATGTCAGATGAGTGTTTCTTAACCGGGACAGCAGCTCATCTCACACCAGTAGGGGAGATTGATAATTTCAAAGTAGGAACTGGAGATATGGGATCTGTAACTAAGAAACTGCAGGATCTATATTTTGACGTAATAAGGGGGCTAAATCCCAAATACTTACACTGGTGCACCCTTGTCCCGATTGAGTAAGTCTTGGATTGATAGAACCGGGGGTTGGCTGTTGTTTCCCCAATACGTTTCCACTTTTAAGATGTGCCACTAATATGTGGGCAGACTATTATATGCTAGTCGTGTTGGCTGGATTCGGATCGTTGCAATTGGCAACACAGCACTCACAAATCCGAAAATTACAGATAACCCACAACGGTTACCTTAACCGCTTTATCGCAATATCTCTGATCATTTGCTCCTCTATTTGGTTTTTCGGATCTGAGAATCGGAATTTATCCGATACGAATGGTGGATTAGATGGGGGCGATCAAGCGTTGCTATTTACAGCAGGCGCTATAACTGCCCTAATTGCGCACCTTTCAATATCTCATACCACCAGAATTGCCCATACTGTCCGGCACAAAGTGAAGGGCCTAGATGCACTGCACACTGAATCCTACCTCTGTGCAGTCCTGAATAACTTACGCATAGTAAGGGGAAAATGGAAAGCTTAGACGTCTCATTACTCTTATGGGTGAATTCTTTCTCCGGGGAACATCTACTGTTTGACAACATAATCAAGCAGTCCGCCGGCGACTATCTTTTCCCAGTATATGCCTCCTTGATATTAATGTGGATGTGGTTTTCTCAGAAAATTCCCCATCAGCGCAGTCGGTATCAAGTAGCGGTATTAACCGCTATAGCCTCAATAGGATTAACCAATTTTGCAGTACGGGTGATAATGGAAATCTTCCCCCGCTCTAGGCCCTTTGAGGAGCTTGCAATAGAAATCCTTTTATATGCCCCTACTGATCCCAGTTTTCCGTCAAATCCTGTATCAGTATTGGCTACCATAACTTTCACGATTTTCATCGTAAGCAAGAGAATTGGAGTTGGGCTTTTTTTTATGACAGCTGCCCTAGGCTTTGGCAGGGTTTACGGTGGTGTAGCTTATCCATCTGACGTACTAGGCGGTATAATAGTTGGCGTAGCATGTGGATTACTAATCCTCGTAATTGCTAGAATGGCCTATCCAACACTCCAGTTATCCTTACGCCTAGCTAGAATAATGTGCTTAGCTTGAATTCCATTACTAGAAGTACACTTACAGGATTAGGAAAAATAACCTACTTGGTTAGTACACTTC
>Ga0114999_10007608_pt1 | contig 12260 bp, 8 predicted proteins | sample ArcticOcean_MG_C_3_FD_89820 | JGI IMG/M metagenome (GOLD analysis project Ga0114999, IMG submission 89820) | Marine microbial communities from western Arctic Ocean - ArcticOcean_MG_CB8_126 | ecosystem: Environmental > Aquatic > Marine > Oceanic | place: Arctic Ocean: Canada Basin | collected...
AAGAGGGCGACGCCGTGCTTGAAGGTCAGGCGGTCGTCTTCATAGAGGAGATGGACGAAGCCGACCTTGGAGCTCCGGCGAGTTCAAAGACCGAAGCCACCGAACGCAATATCGGATGGGACGCAGAGCTGGACGAACTGGAGCTACGAACCAGCCTCGCTCACAAGATGGGCGGCGAGAACAACGTCGCATTCCACAAGGGCCGCGGCAAGCTGACGGTTCGTGAGCGGATAGACGCGCTTGTCGACCCCGGCAGCTTCGAGGAGATCGGCACGCTCGCGGGATCTGCCACGTACGATGCCGACGGCAATCTGACAGGGTTTACGCCCGCCAACACCGTGATCGGTGTGTCGAAGATCAATGGCCGCAAGGTCATGATCAACGGCGGCGACTTCACGATCCGTGGCGGTGCATCGGACGCCAACGTCGGCAACAAGACGGCCTACTCAGAGCGCATGGCGATCGAGTGGCGTGTGCCTTTCGTTCGCTTGCTGGATGCGGCTGGTGGAAGTGTTCGGACCTTTGAGCAGATTGGGCACACCTACCTGCCAAACGGCCCGGGTCACGACATGTCGCCGCACCTGCTACCGGTCGTACCGTCCGTTGCCGCCGTGATGGGCTCGGTCGCCGGACTCCCCGCTGTGCAGGCGGCGCTTGCGCACTTCAGCGTGATGGTGAGGAACACGTCCGTGCTGTTTGCCGGAGGCCCGCCCGTCGTTAAGGCGGCGTTTGGCATCGATATCACCAAGGAGGAACTTGGCGACGCCAGCGTGCAGGTCTACAAGAGCGGCGTCGTGAACAACCTGGCGGAGTCGGAGGAAGAGGCGTTCGACATGATTCGCCAGTTCCTCAGCTATCTCCCGGACAGCGTCTACGAGATGCCGCCGTACGAGGAACCGACGGACGACCGTGACCGACGTGACGAGTCGCTGAAGAACGTTGTGCCCCGAGACAACAAGACGGTGTTCGACCCGCGACCGATCCTCGAATCCATCCTGGATAAAGACTCGATCTTCGAGATCGCCCCGCACTTCGGCGCAGGCCGAATCACGGTCCTCGCCCGGGTCAACGGCTACCCCGTGGGCGTGATGATCAACGACTCACGGGTCGATGGCGGCGCGACCGACATCAAGGCCGCAGAGAAGATCATCCGCTTCATCGAGATGTGCGAGACCTTCCACCTGCCGATCATCAACCTCGCAGACGACCCCGGCTTCATGATCGGCCTTGAATCGGAGAGCGCAGGAATGCTGCGTGTCGGGGCGCGATTACACGCCGTTATGGCCGATACCAAGACGCCGTGGCTGACCTTCGTGATTCGCCAGATATTCGGCGTCGCTGGCGGCTGTCACATTCGGCTGAGCGGCATGCATCGACGCTATTCATGGCCTTCCGGCAACTGGGGCTCGATGCATATCGAGGGCGGCGTGGACGCGGCGTACCGACGGGAGATAGCCGAAGCGGACGACCCGGATGCCAAGCGTGAGGAGATTCAGGATCGACTCAAGCAGTTGGCCTCGCCGTTCCGCACAGCGCAGACCTTCCTCGTTGAGGAGATCATCGATCCACGGGACACCCGACCACTGCTTTGCGACTTCGTTGAGTCGGCACAACCGATCATCAAAACGCAGCTCGGCTTGGGCCAGGCGGCGCGGTGGCGACCGTGAGCGAGCCTACCCAGGATCAAGGCGCACTCTCTGAGCTGACCGTACTCGACCTGTCGCACCACGTCGCCGGGGCCTACTGCGGCAAGTTGCTGGCGGCGTTTGGCGCAGAGGTGATCAAGGTAGAAGCGCCGGAACGCGGCGACGTAGCGCGACAGGTAGGGCCGTTTCCTGACGGAGAGTCCGATCCTGAGTCGAGCGCGTTGTATCTCTACCTGAACATGGGTAAGAAGGGCCTGACGCTGGACCTGACCTCCGATGAAGGGGCTGGCGTACTCAAAGAGCTTGTCGCACAGGCCGATGTGCTGATCGAGAACTTTGCGCCCGGCGTGATGGAGTCGATGGGGCTGGATTACGACACCCTGAACGCTATCAACCCACGGCTTGTGATGGCGTCCATCTCAAACTTCGGACAGACCGGCCCCTACCGTGACTACCGCGCCGACACGATGGTCGAGATGGCGCTTAGCGGGCAGATGTACCTGAACGGTGACCCGGACGCTGAGCCACTTACAAGCGCCGGATATCAGCCGTCGTATCAGGCGGCGTTGTACACCTACAGCGGCATCATGGCGGCGTTGCTGGCGCTGGACCGGGACGGCAAAGGCCAGTACATCGATGTCTCAATTCAAGAAGCGATGGCCTCCGAGCACCAGTTCACGCTGAACGGATTCACCGCAAGCGGCAAGATCAGGATGCGCTCAGGAAATCGCTACGGCTCGGTTCATCCGACCACGATTCTTCCCTGCAAAGCCAGTAACGGTAAACCGGGGCTGGTGTCGCTTGGTATTAGCGATCCCACCCAGTACGTGCTGTTTCTCCAGCTTCTCGACATGTCGGAGTTGTTGGACGATCCACGCTTCGCCAACCCGACGTTATGTGCGAACAATCATGAGGCGTTCAACGCGTTGGTCCACCCGTGGTTCATGGACCATAGCGCGGAAGAGATCGTCCACGCGCTGCAAGACAACCGCATCCCCGCAGCGTTCGTGAACGAGGTAAATGACGTCCTGGAAGACCCTCAGTACGAGTATCGGGGCTTCTGGAAAGAGATCGGCCACCCGGTCGCTGGAACGCGCCGCTATGCAGGCCTGCCGTATCACCTGTCGGAAGCGCCGCCGGTCTACGACCGGGCCAACCTGCTGGGCGAGCATACAGACGAGGTGCTGGCCTGGAAGTTGGACTACGACCAGGCACGCCGGGCGCAACTACGGGAAGGCGGCGTTATCTGATGTCATCACCGAAATCGGTCGAAGCCAAAGGACCGCTCGACGGCGTCCGTGTTCTGGACCTGTCACGGGTCTGGGCCGGTCCCCACTGCACCCGTATCCTGGCGGACCTCGGGGCTGAGGTGATTCACATCTCGGGACGTCGCCTGGTCGGTCGGCGAACGGTCACACGCGAGACGGCGGAAGCCATCGGAATCTACCCGGACAATGATCCGGGAGAGAGGCACTGGAACCGACACGTACTGAACAACGACATGGGGCGCAACAAGCTGGACATCACGCTTGAGCTTGATACCGAGCGGGGCGTTGAACTATTCAAGCAACTGGTCAAGATCAGCGACATCGTGATCGAGAACTACAGTCCCCGTGTGATGCCGAAACTGGGTATCGATTATCCGGTCTTGAAAGAGATCAACCCGGCGATCATCTATTGCTCGATGCCCGGATACGGGTCTGAAGGTCCGTTCCAGCATTTCGTTTCCTACGGCACAACCATCGACCCGCATTCCGGTCTGGCGAGCCGTATGGGCTACCCCGGTAAAGAGCCATACATGAGCGGAAACGCGTACCCGGACCCGGCTTCCGGGATGTTCGCCACGGGGGCGATCATGACCGCTCTATTCAGCAAGGCCCGTACCGGCAAGGGGCAGCACATCTCGCTAGCGCAGGCCGAGTCTGGAGCAGCGCTTACGGGCGAAGCGTCGCTGGGCTACCAGCTATCGGGCGAGGTCCCGCCACGCATCGGGAACGGGCACGTCCGGAAGGCGCCGCACGGGGCGTATCCGACTCAGGGCGACGACAAGTGGATCGCTATTTCTGTGGGCTCAGAGGACCAGTGGTCGAGCTTCGGGCAGACGATTGGGTCTCCTGATTGGGTCGCTTATGAACGCTTTGGCACTCTTGAAGATCGTATGCAGAATCAGGCCGAGCTAGACCAACTTGTCAGCGAATGGACTTGCGACAAGAACGCGTACGACGTGATGCGGCAGCTACAGGCTGTGGGCATAGCGGCGGGCGTGGTGGTTAACGCCGATGAACTGATGAACGACGAACACCTGAACGACCGCGGTTTCTTCTGGAAGTTCGATCACCCGGAAGCGGGAACACACCGTCACGCCGGGCAGCCAATCCGGCTATCGGAGACACCTGCCCGACATTACAGGCCCGCACCAATGCTGGGTCAGCATCACCCTTACGTACTGGGCGAATTGCTCGGACTGTCCGAGGACGATATCAGCGCACTGGAAGAGTCCGGGGTCATAGGCTACGAGCCGCTGGTTCGCGAACGCTAGGGTTCATTTCGAGAGACTCGACAACCTGCAAACTGTCAGCGCCGTCCTTGCTACACCAAACAATTCATGCCCCTGTCTTGCCTTTATCGATAGAGTTCCCTGCGGTAATTATCTAGGACACATTTACCGAACGTCAGATTAAATAGGGATATTTCGGCACTGTGGTAGAGTGAGGCATACCTGCATTTTGGCGTATTGGCCGGAGAAAATTACCGAATGTCGCCAAACCTTGATTTCGATCGTGTCCTTGAGGACTTGCGGGATTTGCTTGCAGAGTTAATTCGGTAATGGAGGAAGCGATCTATGATGCTCGACACTTCTTCGAGGATGAGTCGAAACCCATCGACCGTTATCTGTTTCCGAATCTGGTCAGATATCACGCAAAAGAGTCTCTAACCACCGGGGGGCACGCGGTTGTAGAAGAAGAGGGTGGCCAAGACGGGGTAGAGTTCATACGCGATGCGAACAATGGGCTGATTCTGCATTATAGCGACTACGTGATTCGGACTCTGAAAACGGATGATGGCAAATTACCTGTCCTTCACTCAGAGACGCGGGAGATGTTCTATTTCCAACCTCCACTCAATCGCGAGATGCTTGGGATAGCGGATGATGGCCCGATTTTTAGGAAACTTGTCATTCTTTGGTAGGTAGACTCTGGATGCTCATTTACGGAGATGCGATTGGCAGCTCCGCGGATCGGTGGCCGACGCCGGGGCAACGTTTCTCATTACTTCAACCAAGCTCTCCCCCGTGGTACCGAACTGATCACGCCCAGCATTGCCGATGATTCTGTGATTGACGAGCCGCAAGTTCACAACACGCCAGGCGAACAGGAGGCGACAGGCTCCGAATGATCTATGGACAACGGATCAAGCAAGCCCGGGAAGTGGAGAGGTTGACTCAGAAACGTCTCTCAGAACTGACGGGCATAAACCAGTCTGCGATTGCACATTTAGAAAGCGGCCGTAATCTCCCGTCGCCAGAAACCATTTCGGACATTGCTTCCGCTACCGGATTTTTACCGTCCTTTTTCGAGCGCGAGCCTTCCGATGACATTCCGCTCGGATCGTTGGTGTACCGAGCGAGATCCTCAATGACTTCCCGGCAGAGGAATTGCGCATATAACTACGCTGCTATCTTGGTCGAACAGGCGCGGAATATGGCCGTTCGGCTCGAGCTGCCGCCGAACAGACTGCCAATGATGCCGGAGAACCCCGTGACCGCTGCACAGGTAACGCGTACGGCATTCGGTGCGTCCCCTGATGTCCGATTGCCCAACTTGACCCACCTGATGGAGAAGAATGGCGTGTTTGTGCTCGCCATCCCGTTCGCGGTCGAGAAGATTGACGCGTTTTCGTTTTGGACTGACATCGACGGCGAACGTCCGATCGTCACTTTTTTAGATGACAAGCCAGGGGATCGTCTTCGGTGGACCGCAGCGCACGAACTGGGGCATCTAGTCATGCACCGCCAAATCAAAGGCCGGCTTCAGTCAGTGGAGCGAGAGGCAGACGAGTTTGCGGAAGAATTGCTCATGCCTGAGGCCTTGGCACGACAACTCATCGTTCCACCGGTAACTTTAGTCACCGTCGCACGATTGAAGTCTAGTTTTGGCGCTTCAATGGCGGCGATCATTCGACGAGCCCACAACCTAGGAATCATTTCCGATAGGCGCTATCGATACCTATTTGAACAACTGAGCAAAAACGGGTGGCGAAAGCGAGAACCCGCTAATCTCGACATACCTGTTGAGAAGCCGAGGATGTTCAGAAAAATGCTCAATATGCACTATGGACGAACGGTAACGCTTGACAGGTACTCTCTTGAGATGGGGCTGGCAAAAGAACGGGCGGTCGCGATAATTAATGCCCACTCGAAAGAAGAAGAACGGATTTTCGAGGACGAGTCCGTAGTTTTGTTCGCCAGTAGCTAACCGATGTGGGCGGTTACAAGGGGCGTTCAGTTCCGATCGTCGTTTCTGGCGAACGCCGCCAGCGGATTGTCGGATCTGGCCTAGTTTGCGGCGGTCGACTCTGAAGTTTCAGAGGCTGCACGTAAATCTGCCGCCTGAGCCAGTCGCTGCTCACGGTCGAACTCCATCGCCCTGGAACTTCGCAGGATCGGGAACACCACTGCTGCTACGAGCATGGTGAACATTCCTATGCCCCCGGTGATCAAGATCGCGGTTCTGGGATCGATCAAGTCGGCGAGTAGGCCGATATTGATCTGACCTATGGGACCAAGTCCAATAAACATGGCTATCGAACCCATCACGCGCGCTCTCATGGCGGGCGCGGCGGCATAGATCATGATGGCGCTCTGCATCGCCGCAAAGGACGCCATCCCGAACCCGCCGATAAATACGGTGCCGAAGCTGAACCAGTACCAATCAGATCGGGAGAAAACGATGATCGCGGCGAGAAAGAGCATCGATCCGTACAGGTAAATTCGCGTGTAGTGCTTCGGTTTTGCGAATGCGACGATCAGTGCCGCGCCGATGAACGATCCCAATCCCTCGATAGATTGAAGCGCGCCGACAAGCACGTCGTTCACCATCAATCCTTCACGTGCGACGACCGGTTGCTGGCTAACGTAAGGGAATCCAAACATGTTCAAGAGCAAGGTCACGGCCAGCACACTGACCATCAATCGGCTGCCCTTGATATAGCTCACGCCTTCACGGATCTGCTGGAAAGCTCCCGACTTCACAACGTCCAATCTCGGCGGTTGGTACTGCATTGACAGGGCGACGAGGAAGGCCACTCCGTACATCAGGATTCCGAACAAGAATCCGCCCTCCGGACCGATGGTGGCGAAGAAAGTGCCACCAACCACGGGGCCAAGAATTCGGGACCCGGCGCTGGTGCCAGACTCAAGAGAAATCGCTCGGCCCACGCGAGCGGGGTCCACAACCTCGCCGATCATCGTGCGCCGAACCGGGAACTCGCTTGCCATCACGGTGCCGGTGAGGAAGGCTCCAACAGCCAGGTGCCAGTATTCAATCGCATCCGTGATCACCAGCACCGCTAGCACGGCAGAGACGGAAGCCTGCAATGCGAGCCCGAACACCATCATGTGCTTGCGGTTCATGCGATCCGCAACAATGCCGATTCCGAAGCCAAAGAGCATCGGCGTGAAGCGCAGGAAGAAGGTCAGGGAGACCAGGAACGGCGAGCCGGTCAGATCCAGTGTCAGGAGGGCGATGACGAGCATGTCCAGCCACATCATCGTACTGGTCAAACCGCCGATGGCCCACAGTCTCACAAATTGCGGATTGCGAACGATGGGCACGGGACGCGTAGAGCCGCTGACGGGGTTAGACCCGCCCACCTGTGGCGGGTCGTTGTTCATCTGTGAGCGGCCTCATCGCGGAATGTAGATCTTGACGGAAGATAGTTTCGACGACTCAAGTCACATTAGCTATAGCCGTACATACCTGTCCCACATGGATAGCAACGCTGGGCCCATCACGACTACCTCACGGTTGCCGTCTCAGGATTCTTGAAATACGAAACCTGAGAGTACGAACTCAGAATGGCACAACCTGGCCCATTCACGACTGGCCTGATCACATCTAACAGGGAGGTATCCATGGCCGACCAGAAAAAGTTTCTTCTAAACGAGACCGACATTCCGACCAGTTGGTACAACGTTCAAGCGGACCTCGATGTCCCTCTGTCCCCGGCGTTGCATCCCGGCACCGGCCAGCCAGCGGAGCCGGACGATTTCGCAACACTGTTTCCGATGGAACTGATCATGCAGGAGGTCAGCAAGGATCGCTGGATCGACATTCCTGAGCCCGTTCGAGACGTGTACAAGATTTGGCGGCCCACTCCCCTGTTCCGCGCCACCGGCCTCGAAAAGGCCCTCGGTACCCCGGCGAAGATCTATTACAAGTACGAGGGCGTGAGTCCTGCCGGAAGCCACAAGCCATACACGGCCGTGGCGCAGGCGTACTACAACAGCATCGCCGGTACGAAGCGCATCTCAACCGAGACCGGTGCTGGCCAATGGGGCAGCGCGCTCAGCTTCGCCTGCCAGCAGTTCGGCATCGAGGCAAAGGTCTTCATGGTGAAGGCCAGCTTCGACCAGAAGCCGTACCGGAAATCGATGATGCAGATCTGGGGCGGCGAAGTGGTCGCCAGCCCGAGTACCGAGACGAACGCGGGCCGAACGATTCTTGAGGGCGATCCGGATTCACCCGGTTCACTGGGTATCGCAATTTCTGAGGCGGTAGAGGTCGCTGTGGGCGATCCCGATACCAAGTATTCGCTGGGGTCCGTACTCAACCACGTCCTGATGCACCAGACGGTGATCGGCCAGGAGGCCATCAAACAGATGGATCTAGCGGGCGGGCAGCCTGACATGGTGATCGGTTGCGCCGGTGGTGGGTCCAACCTGGCGGGCATCGCATTCCCGTTCGTTCCACAGAAGATGGCGGGCGAGGACACCCGCTTCATCGCGGTGGAACCAGCGGCCGCGCCGTCGTTGACGAAGGGCAAGTTTGCCTACGACTTTGGCGACGCTATGGGCATGACGCCCTTGCTCAAGATGCACACGCTGGGGCACACATTCGTGCCAAACCCGATCCATGCCGGTGGCCTGCGCTATCACGGCATGGCCCGCTGGTCAGCGCTATGGCGGATGCGGGGATGATCGAGTCTCGGTCTTACAACCAGACGGAGTGCTTCGATGCCGCCATGCTGTTCGCCAGCACCGAGGGCATCATCCCTGCGCCTGAGCCGTCACACGCGGTCAAGGCGGCGATAGACGAGGCATTGTTGTGCAAGGAGACCGGCGAGGAGAAGTCGATTCTCTTCCATCTGTGTGGACACGGCCACCTGGACATGTCTGCCTACGACAACTACTTCTCCGGAAACATGGTCGACTACGCCCTGCCGGAAGAAGAGATAGCAAAGGCGATGGAGTCGGTGCCCCAGATTTAGAGACCTTTAGGGACTTTCTGGCCCGGGAGAAACCGCTTGATAATCTTGATTATTTTGGGGTTCGTCCCGAGGTTTGTTTCGGGTCTGGCTGCGCTATCCGCTTGTCAGCCGACTCCCCGGCGATATAGTCGCGCTCATCAGGCATCGGCCGACGAATCACGAAGCGTTAGTCGGTGTTTTTTCCGACTCCTATCCACGTCGTTGGTTATTGACGACCGACGAGTGTGAATCGTCCAGAGACACCCCAGAAATACCCAGGTTTCATGGCAACCACCGGGCCGCCGCGCCCCGGCGACACATCCTCGCCAGATGACATCTCGGAGAGGACCTCATTTCCTGATTCGGGAGCATCGGACAGGATAGCTACCGCGCCCGTCTCACCACACGGCGTCGGCTTTTTCGGGCGCACGTTTGAGTCGCTCAGGAATCGTCACTATCGATACCTGTGGCTGGGCGTGATGACCGGCATGAGCGGCACTCAGATGCAGTTCCTGGCGCGCGGCATCCTTGCCTTCGACATCACCGGATCGTTCTTCATCACCGGCCTGATCGCGGTTGGATTCGCGCCGGCGTCATTCTTCGGATCGTTGGTCGGGGGGACCGTCGCCGAGCGAGTGGAACGGCGAACGCTAATCCAGATTCTTCAGGTCTGGCAGGTGGCTATCGCACTGGGCGTAGCCATCATGCTTATCTTCGACGTCCTGACCTGGCAATACCTTCTGATCGCTTCGATGATCCAAGGCCTCTATTTTGCGTTCATGATGCCGGCCCGGCAGTTGATGATCCAGAAGATCGTCAGCAAAGACTTGATGTCCAACGCGGTATCGCTCAACTCGGCGGCGATGAGCCTGACGACGATGGTCGCGCCTGCAATCGGCGGCGTACTGTACGGCTTCATTGGGCCTGAAGGCGTGTACCTGGTGGTGGCCGTACTGAACTGCATCGCCGTCGTGTTCATGACCCGACTACCACGCTTCGAGCCCGACCCCAACGCTCCCCGGCGGTCCATGGCATCCAACGTGATCGATGGCTTCAAGTACGTCCGGAAGTACAAGGAGTTGATGTCAGTCCTGGTGTTTGCGGGGATCGTAATGATCCTGACGATGCCGTTCAGGATGCTGCTTCCGGCGTTCGCCAAAGATGTATACGGGGCCACCCCGTTACAAGTGGGGGCGCTGACTGCGATGACCGGTATCGGCTCGCTGTTCGGTGCGCTTGGCATGGCGTCGCTGCGCAAAGGACAGCGCAGGGGGGCAGTGCTGATGGTATCGGCTTTTGTATCTGCGATAGCGATGTCAGCCGTCGCCGGGTTGCCGTTCTACTGGATTGGCCTGTTCCTGATGCTGTTCGTCGGGATGGGAGAGGCCGGACGATTCGCCCTCGGACAAGCTCTGGCGATGGAGCTGTCGGACGATGAGCATCGTGCCCGAGTAGCCAGCATGTTCGAGATGATATTCGGCTTCATGCCCTTCGGCATTCTGGCGGTGGCGACCGGCATGGAGTTGTGGGGACCCACGACAGCGATATTGGCCATGTCGATGGTTCTGCTTGTGTCGGCCACAGTCATGGCCGTCAAGTTCAGCAAACTACGGAACTTTGTCTAGAGACGGGTCGGCCTGTGCACCGGGGAGAGTTGTCGGACTAGCTGGCCCTCCCACTACTCGAGCTATCTGGCCGGTCCACCATCAAGACCGGTTGCGCAGTAGAACCGTACCGATTCCCGGCAATACCGCTAACGCCAGCACGCCGCCAACGACGATCCACCACGCGGGACCTGGAGAGGTATTTACTGCCGCCAATAATGTCGGTGTCGAGATCGGCAATGGTGTGGCTACTGAAGCGGGTGTGAGTGAGCTCATGATCTCGGTGGCTAATAAGTCAGACGTTGTTACGGCCGACTCCGTTGTTAGAGTTTCGGCGTGTTCCGACGTCCGCATGGGCATCCGGGCACGGTCCTCTCGGGCGAAACCGGGGTCCACTTCTGCCCCAGGTACAGGGACGACCGCCAGTTCTTCCTGATATCCGGGTGAAGGCTCCTGCGCTGCAGTTTCTAAGACCGTCAAAACAACGACTCCAGACGTGCCAGTGTCGTTGGAGGCAACTATCTGCCCGGCTGATAGATCCGTTCCATCAAGTGCAACAGGGGCACCCAGCGCAGATACCGCTGCCGTCGCATCAATGAGGCCATGTCCTGTGAAATTGTCGAATCCGGACGTTCCCACGTCCACAGCAGTGGTTTCTAGAATCGAATAAATCTCGATCGGAGTAAGCGTCGAATCGCCTTCCAAAATCAGCGCCGCGATAGCAGCGACATGAGGTGCGGCCGCAGACGTCCCGAAGTAGTTTGGGAGACCGTTGAAATCCGAATCAGAGCCGAAAAATGTTGTGTCGGCTCCATCAATCCCCGTGAAGTCTGGCTTCTGTCGGTCTATGCTCACGGGTTCGCCGTTTGAGTCAAACAGGATCTTCGTCCCGCCCTGTGACGTGAACGTCTTGGCTACCGGAGACGATGTCCCGGACGCACGTATGTCGGCATACCCGGCGGCGGCAACGGAGCCTGCGCCTTCGGCATTCGCATGGCCGACAATCGTGCTGCTGTTAGTCGAGAAATCGATGATCGCCGCCGAGTCAAAGTGGATGTACTTGATCAGGCCCGGTTCAGGGCCGTCGACACCATTGTTATGGAAAACGCCAAGTTTCACGGTCACCAATGCCTCAGACGTGTTGGTCGCCGTAAAGAACTCGATAGGATCACCGCCGCGTGACTCGGTCGCAGAGCCTGCAACCACCATCGTCCCCGCTTCGTTAAACATATAAGCGTCGACATCATTGGCCGAGCCGGTTCCACCACTCACGGAGAACGCCGGCCGGTCCCACTGAACTGAAAATTTCGACGTCTCTCCGGCCGGGATCGATATGCGCTGGAAATTGGATACACCAGGGCCGGGATCGAAGTCATGCGCCGTACCGCCCTTAAATGTGGGTGCACCGGCCGCCGAAGGAAACACTTCTAACCCGTAGTTGGAACCAGTCCGAAACACCGACTCATACGACTGGCTGGCGTCATTTCCGGCGGCCGTGAATTAAGCCACACCGGACGCCGCCACGGCGTCGATCGCCCGTGTG
>Ga0114999_10007611_pt1 | contig 12254 bp, 12 predicted proteins | sample ArcticOcean_MG_C_3_FD_89820 | JGI IMG/M metagenome (GOLD analysis project Ga0114999, IMG submission 89820) | Marine microbial communities from western Arctic Ocean - ArcticOcean_MG_CB8_126 | ecosystem: Environmental > Aquatic > Marine > Oceanic | place: Arctic Ocean: Canada Basin | collected...
CCGATTCTTTTCTCTCCGGGGAATAACGTTTCATCTCTCATCTCACTGCGCTCCCTAAAACAAATAAAAAAATAAACGATGCGACAACAATTCTGACATAGGGGGGTATGGCGTCGGGCAGCTTCGATACTGGAGAACAAATAGTGACCCCGTTTCTGCGCCGCGAAAATATTAAGACGATTGATCATCTGGTGATCAGTCATGGTGATAATGATCATGCTGGTGGAGCGTCGGCAGTTGCTCGAAACTTTAACATCAAGCGCGTGATCACGAGTCGGCTAGGTATTGTTCCGGGTAGTGAACTTTGTCATTCAGAATCCCGCTGGGAAACGGATGATTTGACCTTTAGATTATTCTCCGTTGCAGATACTACAGATGGGAATAATTCATCCTGTCTTTTACATGTGTCTGGGGTTGGCGTTGACGTCTTGTTAACTGGCGATATTGAAGTGGCTTCAGAGACCCAGTTGCTGGCCTTGGCGCTACCGCACATGGATCTCGTGTCTGCACCGCACCACGGCAGTGCATCGTCTTCAACACCTGCATTCCTGAATATGGTACGTCCAGGGCTAGCAATAGTATCTGCAGGGTATAAGAATCGATTTCACCATCCAGATCCTTTTGTAATGACGCGTTATCGTCAGAGAAATAGCCGAGTACTGAATACGGCAGATCACGGTTCAGTATCAGTTTATTTTACCGACAGGTTGATCGTGACGCTTGCCCGAGAGACGCATCCGCGACTCTGGTACAAATAGCTTAGGAAAGTTGCTCTGCAATAGCTGCGACCAGACGCGAGTTTTGAGGTGGTGTACCGATCGTTATACGTAGCTTGTCATCCAGGCCCTGATCATCGAAATAACGAACCAGAATCCCCTGTTTTTTCAGTGTCAGGTAAAGCATCTGCGCAGTAAGTGGCAACGGCACGGTTGCAAGAAGGAAATTAGTTTCACTGGGGACTATAGAAAATCCCATTCGCGTCAGATCGTCAACGAGTTTCACTCGCTCGCGTCGAACTTTCGACCAGGTGTCTTTGGCATAGGCCTGTTCCTGGAGCGCCGCTGTGGCGACATCCTGGCTTAACCAGTCAATATTGTAACTGTCACGGGTCTTTCTCAGCATGGGTAGGATCAGCTGTTCTGGTCCAACGCCATAGCCAAACCTCAGTCCGGCTAGAGAATATCCTTTACTGAGCGTTCTCAGGATAACGATGTTATCAAAATCTCTAATAAGGGGGATTGAATCGTATTTTTTTTCCGGATCAATAAAGTCTACATAGGCCTCGTCGAGCAATAGGACACCATTCAACTCGGCTGCGATATCGGCAATTTGTGAATGTTCAAGTAATACGCCAGATGGAGCATGTGGATTGACCAGGAACGTAACTTTGACGCCGGCGTCGTTTAGGCTGCTGGCAAAATTTTCTGGTGGTTTCCAGTCATCCTGTAAGGGAACACGGGTGATTGGGCAGTTCTGAATACGGGCAAGTACCGGGTAGAGGGAATAGGTCGGCTCCGTAACACCAATGGCCTCGCCAGGATCAACAAAAGTCGTGATCATGAGCCGCAATAGCTCATCGCCACCCCGTGTGACGATGATATTGTCTCGGTCGATTTTATGTAGAGCCGCCGCCGTATCTCGAAAACCATCTGCGTCGGGTGGTGGGTACCGTCTCAGCCTGTCTACATTGAATGCGGCAATAGCCTTGCCAGTTGCTGGCGTAGGGGGGTAGGGGTTTTCATTGGTATTCAGTTTTGTAGTGTTCGGGTCGTTGGGCTGTTCGCCACTCACATAACCATCCATCGCTGCAATGTTGTCTCTTTCGAAAGTCACCGATTAGTTTCCTCAAAGGGTTCATAGTTGACTGCGATGATATGTATTTCAGTATCGCCTATAGGTCGTTTTACCAGGACATCGTCCCCCACCGATTTGCCCAGCAGGCTGCGTGCCATCGGTGAATCCATACTAATCCAGCCCTTTTTCATGTCGAACTCATCAGCGCCTACGATACGAAGAATAGAAATCTCCCCTTCCTCATTTTCAAGTTTTAGCCAGGCCCCGAAATAGACCTTGTCCCAGTTATCCGGTTTTCGGTCAACGATTTCTATATTGTCCAGCCGTTTGGTGAGGTGGCGGATCCTGCTATCAATTTCTCTTAAACGCTTTTTGCCGTAAATATAATCAGCATTTTCTGACCTGTCACCTAATGCTGCGGCATCCGCCACTTTTTGGGTGATCTCTGGCCGCTCGGTACGATATAGAAAATTTAGTTCCTTACGCAGTGAACTTGCGCCACCAGGTGTGATGTATATCTTCCTGTCACTCATGTTTCAGGTCTCTTTTGAGATGAATGCTGATGCTTCGCCAATCGATGAGCTTAAAATTTTGATTGGCAGGACGCCCGCTGTCGACATTTGTGTGGTCCTGAACAATCAATACTCCCTCGGGATAGAGATTTCCCAAGTATCGACTGCTGGCAAAAATCCCATCGGTACCAGTGACACTATCAATTGAGCCGGTGTCTATTTTAAAACGGCCGATGTAGTTATTCTCCTGCCGATCAAACAAAAGATACTGAGAGTTTCCCTGGGAAGATGCAATTAAAAAACCCTGGCCGTCGGGTTCCTGGTAAATCGTTAATCCTTCCAAGTCAGCACGTAGTGGTCCGAACCACGACGTGCGCATGATTCTTGAAGGGGGGCGCGTGACCTCATCCGCGGAAAAACGCCACAGGCCTTTCTTTTCCTCTGAAATATAAAGGCGGCCCATTTTGTCGTCCACCACACATCCTTCGGCAGCACTCGTAAGTTCATACCGGTTAACGAGCTTGGCGCTACCGGTTTTACTGAGTACATATTGTTCACCGTGTCCATCTTCACCTATTGCAAAATAGTGTATTTCTCCGAGACGGTTTTTATAGAGACAGAGTCCCCGAAGATCACTTAAACCCGTCGGTGTATCGCTAAGAATGTGCCGGACTTCGAGGGTCTTGCTGTCTACGGTGTAGAAGCTAACGTCATTACTCCACCAGTTACTAGCGGCAATTAGGGGCTGTGATGTACCTCGAATTTCAATATCGTAGCGAATATCGATATTGTTGGGTGTTCCCCCGGGCAGAAACTGCACCTGTTCCCCGCTAAGGTTGTAAACGAGCAGCCCTGTAGGTTTAACTGGTTTCTGGTTACTGGCCTTTAGTGTTGCCAGAATAAGAGAGTCAGCAGGGTTTTGAGGGTTAACCCAAACTATGGCATCGTCTATCGAGTCTCCCTGATAGGGTGATTCGGCTGTCTCTCCAGTTGCGATAGTGCTGAATAGCACTGCCAAAAAGGGCAGGGTGAGGAATCCACTCATGGTTTGGACCTGGGTTCACTTGAAAATACGAATGATGCCAAGGTTAGTTTGGCTAGCGCAAAATAACACAAAACTGCGGTTAAGGAGTGTAGTAAAAATGCCGTATACCTCCTAGTAAGGGCACTTGAAACAAATTTACTCGACCCCATGTTCTGGGTATCGAAACAAACGGATTAGCGAGACTTAAAATGCGGTTAGATAAACTCACCAGTAAATTACAGGAGGCAATTTCTGACGCGCAGTCGATTGCTGTTGGCAGGGACCATAATCTCGTTATGCCCCAGCATCTCCTCCTCGCTTTGCTTGAGCAACAGGTAAGTACAACGGCGCCATTGCTGTCAAGGATGGGGGTCGATGCTCCTGCCTTTGCTGCGGACCTGGATCGATTGGTTGATGAATTGCCCAAAATCGCTGATAACCGTGGCGAGATTCAAATGTCTCCACAACTTGGTCAGTTATTGAACCTGGCGGATAAGGCAGCTCAAACGCGAGGTGATCAGTTTATTTCCAGTGAACTAGTGTTGCTTGCGGCGGTTGAGACCAGTAGCGAGCTAAAGAGCCTTTTCGATAAACACGGCATCCAGATGGATGCTTTGGCGCGAGTCATCGAGCACGTGCGAGGCGGAGAGAATGTCGATGATCCAAATGCCGAGGATACACGCCAGGCACTAGAAAAATACACCGTTGATTTAACGGAACTTGCGGCAGCAGGAAAACTAGATCCCGTTGTTGGACGAGATGAAGAAATTCGACGCACAATCCAGGTTTTGCAACGACGTACCAAAAATAATCCAGTGCTGATAGGTGAACCCGGTGTCGGCAAAACTGCGATTGTTGAAGGACTGGCGCAGCGCATCATAAACGGCGAAGTCCCCGATGGACTACGAGATAAAAAGATACTGGGACTTGATATGGGGGCGCTGATTGCTGGCGCTAAATTCCGGGGTGAGTTCGAAGAACGTTTAAGAGCCGTCCTCAGTGAACTCTCTAAAGAAGAGGGTCGCGTGATTCTCTTCATCGATGAAATTCACACCATGGTTGGTGCAGGTAAGGCGGAAGGGGCGATGGATGCTGGCAACATGTTGAAGCCTGCGCTTGCCCGAGGTGAATTGCACTGCGTCGGCGCGACGACACTGGATGAATATCGTCAGTATATGGAATCCGATGCGGCACTGGAGCGACGTTTCCAAAAAGTTCAGGTAGGCGAACCGACCGTTGAGGATACGATCGCCATTTTACGGGGCTTGAAGGAGCGCTATGAAATACACCACGGCGTAGATATCACCGACCCGGCGATTATTGCCGCTGCAAGGCTGTCCCATCGATACATCACCGATCGTCAGCTGCCGGACAAGGCCATCGATCTTATCGATGAGGCAGCGAGCTTAATCCGGATGGAAATGGACTCAAAACCAGAAGATATGGATCGCCTGGAGCGGCGTTTGATACAGCTGAAAATCGAACGTGAGGCGTTGAAAAATGAGGAAGATGACGGCTCGATTCAACGTCGCGCTGCGCTTGATACTGATATCGAAGCGCTAGAGGAGGAATTTGCAGATCTCGATGAGATCCTAACTGCGGAAAAAATAGCGTTACACGGTTCTCAGCAGATTAAAGAGGATTTGGAGCAAGCTCGGCTCGACATGGAGTCCGCTCGCCGCGCGGCTGATTTGACGAAAATGTCAGAGCTTCAATATGGGCTGATTCCGGATCTTGAGAAAAAACTGGCGAGCGTGGCTGAAACCGATACATCTGCAATGCAATTGTTGCGTAATCGTGTAACGGAGGAAGAGATTGCGGATGTTGTTTCGAAATCAACCGGGATTCCGGTCTCGAAGATGTTGGAAGCTGAAAAAACCAAACTTTTACAACTAGAAACCGAGTTACATAAGCAGGTCGTCGGTCAGCACGAAGCGGTAAGTGCCGTATCGGATGCCGTAAGACGTTCGAAAGCAGGACTGTCAGACCCGAATCGGCCCAACGGTTCGTTTTTGTTCCTGGGCCCGACCGGTGTCGGTAAAACCGAACTTTGTAAGTCACTTGCCCGTTTCCTGTTCGATAGCGAGGAAGCACTAATTCGAATAGACATGTCGGAGTTTATGGAAAAACACTCCGTTGCAAGGCTAATTGGTGCGCCGCCGGGCTACGTCGGCTATGAGGAAGGAGGCTATCTGACTGAGCTTGTTCGCAGAAAACCCTATTCAGTTATTTTGCTGGATGAAATCGAAAAAGCCCATGCCGATGTATTTAACATCCTGTTACAGGTACTCGATGACGGTCGGCTCACTGATGGGCATGGTCGTACAGTAGATTTTAAAAATACCGTACTGGTGATGACGTCGAACCTGGGTTCTGATGTCATCCAAAGTATGTCGGGTGAGGGCTACGAAGCGATGAAGGAATCCGTCATGGCTATCGTTGGTCAGCATTTTAGGCCGGAGTTTCTTAATCGCGTAGATGATGCGGTAGTGTTTCATACACTCGATCAACAGCAAATTGCAGACATCGCAAAGATTCAGCTGAAGATCCTGCAGGAACGAGTCCTGGATTCAGATGTTTGTTTGAAATTCAACGCAGACGCGTTGGCTTATATAGTAAAAGTTGGCTATGACCCAGTGTATGGCGCGAGACCGCTAAAACGAGCAATACAGAAGTACGTCGAAAACCCGCTGGCACAGGCGCTGCTATCGGGAAGGTTCGTAGGAGGGGACAAGGTTTCTGTTTCCGTGGAAGGCGACGAGCTGGCGTTCTCTAAGTAAAGTACTGTACATATAAACAGGTAAATGATACTGTTCGTTTGTACAGTACTTAGACGGAAGAATGAGATGCAGACAAGTCAGCGACAAACAAGTGTGATGCAGACAAGTGAAATGCAAATAAACGATCATTCAGCGTTAGCGATGCAAGCAGCGAAAAAGATGCGCCGCATAAAATATAAGCGCAAAAACAGCCGTGTGATTTGTCATCACCTGCTAATGATGTTGAATTCGGAGGATGGGAAACGAATCAGTCAGCAGGGAAGCCACGTCGTGGGCCGTCTCGATCCGAATATGCTGAACGTGGATGCAGCCAAGCAGTTTTCGTTAGGTATTGCGCTCTAGTCTTTGGCTTTTGTCTCTAACCGTACCAAATGGTGACTTGGTTCAACCATGCCAGGTCACTGGCTGTCTGTTCGAGTTTTTCTTTTAAGTCGTTTGATCGTTGCGTAGTGTCAAGGAATAACTCTACGTTGATACGATTATTCAAATAATGCAACGTCATCCGGTTGATATCATCTTCCGGAAGCAATCCCTGCCACGTCCGAAGCAGTGCCTCGCGGACGTCTTTTCTGAGTGGCGCCATGTAATGTTCATGCTCTTCTATCTCAGCATCATCCTCAGCGTCGATATGCACGGTAACATCTGTGATGTCATGAAACTCTTGAAGTAGGATTTTAGTCACCCATTCTCCGATCTGATGTCCCTCAGACACGCTTATCGCAGGATCTACCTGCAGGTGAATATCCAGAAATACGCAAGAGCCCATTCGCCGGGTTCGCAGATGATGCACGTCCCTGACACCCTCTATGCTTACTATTTGTTGTTGGATCTGAGCAACATACGTTTCAGATAGGGCCGTATCAACCAGTTCCTCAACGCTTTCTCGGCTAAGGCGCCAGCCGATCAGCGCGATCATGAAAGCAACGCCAATAGCCGCAAACATTTCCAGCCAGGCATAGCCAAGGAGGGCCCCGCCAACACCGAGTAATACAATAACTGATGACATGGCGTCAGAACGATGATGCCAGGCATTGGCCAGTAAGAGAGAAGATTGAGTGCGTTCTCCTTGTTTTTTCGTGATTACATACAACCATTCCTTGGTGAATATAGAGATCAGTGCAGCAACAAGCGCCGGCCACTGAGGTTGCTCAACCGACTCAATATCGATCAGTCGATCGACACTATCGTAGATAAGTGCACCGGCGACCATAATCAACAAGACGCCGAGTACCAGCGTGCCGAAAGTTTCAAAACGAGCGTGACCATAGGGGTGGTCAGAATCTGGTTCTTTGACACCGATCCGATTGAAAAACCAGACCATGACATCAGTGGCAAGATCCGAGAATGAATGGATGCCGTCTGCGATAAGTGCGTGTGAACTGGCAAACAACCCAATGACGACTTTGATAGTACCCAGCGAGAAATCGATGAAGCCACTTAGGATTAGCAGTTTTTGTGTTTCGCGTTGGTTTTCGCTGCTCTTTGCCGGTGTGATATCTGCTCGAGCAGGTGTGTTGTTGGGTTGCATACAAAAAGGTTAGCAGGAAGCTTATGTTTGTACTACGAATAACCATTGGATGTGATGATTCAGTGATGCATGAGATAATCGGTGCGGACAAACGAACTGAGGTAGAAATGGATTATCTTCATACCTGCGTGATTGGCGGAGGTGTTGTTGGGTTGGCGATAGCGCGAACGCTGGCACAATTTGATCGCGATGTTGTGGTATTGGATCAGGAGCAGAAGTACGGTCAGGGTGTCAGTAGTCGAAACAGCGAAGTGATTCATGCTGGAATCTATTATCCGAAAGGATCTTTGAAGGCATTGCTTTGTGTGCGAGGGAAAACGCTCCTGTATGAGTACTGCGCATTACACGGCGTGGAATTTAAACGCTGCGGAAAATTGATTGTTGCAACGGAAGCAGGTGAAGAAACCGCCTTGGAAGGAATAGTCGAGAAGGCAACAGGCAATGGCGTCGATGATTTGGAGTATTGGTCGTCTAGTAAAATTTCTTCTGAAGAGCCAAACGTAAGGGCCACTCTTGCGTTGCTATCACCATCGACGGGTGTCGTGAGTAGCCATGATCTGATGACGGCATATTTAGCAGACCTGGAAATGGTCGGGGGACTGTTTATTGGCGGCACCAAAGTCATAGCAATCGATATTGAAGGCGATAAGTACATTGTGCACTGTGATGTAGCGGGAGAAGCCTACACATTTTCCTGTACTGTACTTGTGAATTCCGCTGGGCTGGGAGCTCAACGAGTGGCTTCGGCAATGTCGGGGTTGGATCCGAATTCGATCCCACCGTTATATTATTGTAAAGGCAACTATTTCACGATGTCCGGCAAGCCGCCATTCTCGCGATTGATCTATCCCGTTCCCGAAAAATCTGGGGCTGGTCTCGGTGTGCATGCGACTATTGACCTGGCAGGGCAGGTCAAATTTGGGCCTGATGTGGAATATATTGAAGAAGAAGATTATGTGGTATCAGAGGACCGTATAGATGACTACTATGCAGCCGTTCGTCGTTATTATCCGTCTCTAGCTGATGGCCAGTTAACCCCGGGTTATGTCGGCATCAGACCCAAGTTGCAAGGTCCTTCAGACACACCCAAGGATTATGTTATCCAAACAGCAAGCGCACATAATCTGCCTGGGCTCGTGCAACTCTATGGCATTGAATCTCCGGGTTTGACTTCGTCGCTGGCGATAGCGGAATATGTTTCCGATTCCCTTAAAGATTATTACTAGGTGCATAGCTCAACCGAACATTCTCATGCGCACAGCGCCCACGCCTTTCAGAGTATTAATCTGAGTTTCGTTGTTGCTGTGGTCGCAAATTTAGCCTTTACGATATTTGAGGCCGTATACGCCCACGTGGCAAATTCAGTCAGCTTGCTGGGCGATGCAGGCCATAACTTGTCTGATGTCCTTGGTTTGTTGTTGGCTTGGGGAGCCGCTTATCTGGCTACTAAAAAGTCCACACAGTTGTTTAGCTATGGGTATCGTCGCACAACAATACTTGCCACAATTATTAATTCGATCGTACTGGTCCTTGCTGCAGGCTATATTGCTGCCGAATCGCTCGAACGTTTTTTCACCCCGTCGCCTGTCGCAGAAGTGGCCATTATGTTTGTTGCCAGTGTCGGAATTGTTGTCAATGCAGGTACCGCGTTGTTGTTTTCAAAAGGTAGCCATCACGATCTGAACCTGCGGGGAGCATTTCTGCATTTGGCATACGACGCGGTAATCTCAGCGGGGGTCGTCGTCGGTGCCATTATCATGTACCTGACAGGTTGGTTGTGGGTGGACCCGTTGATCGGCCTTATGATTGTTTTCGTGATTGTAGGAGGCACGTGGAAATTGCTTAGAGATTCAATTAATTTGATTCTGGATGCAGTCCCTCAGAATATCAACAGACAACACGTACAGAGCCATCTGCTTGCAATAGATGGGGTGAGCCAGGTTCACGACTTACACATTTGGGCGCTTAGCACACACGAGAATTGTATGACGGCGCATTTGGTGATGCCTGAAAACACTTTGTGGGATTCGGAATCGGGCTACGCGGATATTGGTAAATCCTTGGCAGAAAAATTTCAAATCCATCACGTAACGCTACAAGTAGAGAAAGACTTGGAGTGTGCAACTCAGGATTGTGATTAGATGAGCGCGCCTTGGTTCGAAGATTTTTTTGTGGGCGCTGATTTCAGCGACGTGCCTGCGGTTACGATTACGGAAGGTCATGCCGCAGTGTATCAGGCGATATTTGCCGACCGGTCCAGGTTACCTTTGAGTCAACCTCTGTCGGAACAAATTACCGGTCGGCCGGCTATCGTCAACGCAACTTTAGTTAGCAACATTGCGATCGGCCAGAGTACGGTGCCGTCACAGCGAGTCATCGGTAATTTGTTTTATCGCGGATTAATGTTTGCACAGTCAGTATATGTGGGAGATACGCTGACTACACAGACCAAAGTTGTCGCACTACGGCAGAACAAGATTCAAGAGGGGCGTCCAGCATCCGGTATGGCGGTACTGGAGATCCGCGTTGAAAATCAACGCGATGAAACTGTGATGAACTTCTGGCGTTGTCCGATGATTCCCTGTCAGGATGCGAAGGCCGATACCGGACACAATGATGATTTTGATGCAATCGGCAAAGACATTACCGAATCCATGCTGCAAGGAGCATTGCCGAAATGGAACTATCAGGAATACGTTGATCAAACCCAGGGCAGACACGCCAGAGACTATTCGATAGGTGAGCGCATAATGGTTGAAGGTAGGGATACAGTGACCAGCGCGCCCGAGTTTGTCCGAATGACCCTAAACCTGGCGATGACACATAACGATGCCGCGCGCAGTGTTTACGGTAAACGTCTTGTGTACGGTGGTCACACAATCTCCATTGCAGCATCTCTGCTGTCGCGAGCGATCCCTAATTTGATGAGTGTACTAGCCTGGTATCAATGTGATCATGTCGCGCCAGTTTTTGAGGACGACATCCTGCGAGCAGAGGTGATCATCAACAATGTCCAGATGATTGAAGCAGCGGCAATCCTTGATATTTCTGTAGAGGTCTATGCAGATCGGGGGGCAGAAGCCCCGGAACCAGGTGCAGACGTAAAAGTATTGGACTGGCATCTTGCAGGTCTAATGGCATGTGGTTAACCACTTGAAAACCCTACCCATCTATTTGTTTTGAAACACATCCGAATCCATTGATTTTATTGATTATTTTCAATATTTACTGGTCTCGTAGAGCATCGTTATTTGAAGGTTTTGTGCTAGAGTACGCAATCATTAAACGGCGGGAGAAGCGCTGAATGTTTGAAATTGTGCGGGCTGGTGGTTGGTTGATGATTCCAATCATTCTGTGCTCGGTTATTTCAGCTGCTATATGTGTAGAGAGATTCTGGACCTTACGGCGTCAACAAATCGCTCCGCGTAACTTGTTGGCGCAGGTCTGGAACTGGATTAAAAACAACGAGCTTAACGCGAAACGTATGCGGGACCTGAAAAATGGTTCACCTCTGGGGCAAATTCTCGCCGCTGGTATTACTAATCATCGGCGCGGCAGGGACATCATGAAGAAAAGTATCGAAGAAGTTGCTTCCCACGTAGTCCACGAATTGGAGCGTTATCTAAACACTCTGGGAACCGTTGCTGCAATCACACCACTTTTGGGTTTGCTGGGTACCGTTATTGGCATGATCAGGGTGTTTACATCGATCAAGCTTGAAGGCACAGGGAACGCCGCGGTTTTAGCAGGCGGTATTTCAGAAGCGCTGATTACTACTGCAGCGGGATTAACCGTCGCCATTCCCAGTTTATTTTTCTACAGATTTTTTCAACGGCGAATAGATGAATTAGTCGTCAGCATGGAACAAGAGGCTCTAAAGCTAATAGAAGTCATGCATAGCGATCGAGCAGATGGTAAACGTACTGATGTCGCGCCGGTGAACTCGAAGTGAAATTTGCTCGCAGGGTTCGAGCAGAAGTGGAGGTCAATCTGACGCCGCTGATCGACGTTGTTTTTCTTCTGCTCATCTTTTTCATGGTATCTACAACGTTCACCAAAGAAACACATTTGTCGATTGACCTGCCAGAGGCCTCCGGTGATCCTGCCAGAATAGCACCGGAACAGATCGAGGTTTCGATTACCCAGCAAGGTGATATCGCGGTCAATGGCACAGCGCTCGTTAATAATGGTCTCGAGACACTGAAAAGCGCGCTGGAAAAAGTGAGTGAGGGAGACAACACAATGCCACTCATTATCACAGCGGACGCTGCAACACCTCATCAGTCAGTGGTGAATGCTATGGATGCCGCAGGGCAACTGGGCTTTATACAGCTTAGTATTACCACTAAGAATGTGACCGGTCCCAAATAGCGTGAATACTGAGCCAGTAAAAAGTACAGATAAACAGATATATGCACGGCTTTTGTCTTATGTCACCCCTTATTGGTTGGCGTTCGTCATCAGTATCATAGGGTTCCTGCTGTACTCCGTTTCAAACGTCGCCTTTCTTTCGTTAATTAGCTATCTCGTTGACTCCCTGCAGGGAAATGACCCGCTTGCTGACTCTAGAATTACTACTCAGGTCAACTATTTTTTTGGTTCGAGCGACTCCTTGA
>Ga0114999_10007613_pt1 | contig 12253 bp, 16 predicted proteins | sample ArcticOcean_MG_C_3_FD_89820 | JGI IMG/M metagenome (GOLD analysis project Ga0114999, IMG submission 89820) | Marine microbial communities from western Arctic Ocean - ArcticOcean_MG_CB8_126 | ecosystem: Environmental > Aquatic > Marine > Oceanic | place: Arctic Ocean: Canada Basin | collected...
ATGGCATAAAACCTGAGAACTTTTATTGGTTCTTGAAAGAGTGCGAATGGCGCTTCAACTCAGGAGGCCATCAAAAGCTTCTCAAGCAGCTTAAACACTGGTATAAATCAACTACACACTAACATTAGCTAGGACAGCCCCTTAGTTTTTCTTCTTTTCGGACTCTTCCTTGGGGCCGGTAAGCTTTTCCAACTGCTTGTTCCAGGCAGTGAGCATCTCCGCATGCTGATGTTTACCAGCTGACTGGACACCTCGTTTGAGTAACTGCAGTTTGAGTTGTCGGGTCGATTGAGTTCGCTTGAGTAAGTCGTCAAACAGCGCGCGCGCTTGTTTTGGATGGCCGAGTTCGAAAAAGCCTTCAGCGATATCAAGTAGAATCCCCCAATTTCGTTTTTCCTTTGCCGAGGGCTGTTTTAAGGTGCTCAGAAAATGGTAGGCCTGCTCATTATCGCCTAGTGCAAAGTAATATTCATACAGCCACAAACCAGTAGAGAAATGTTGCCTTTTTTCATGTTCATAAAGAACAGCTTTGAAAGCAGACTTGTCTCCTGCATTACGGGCTTTATTCGCCGTTCTCAGAATATCGTATTCATTTTTGGGCAAGAGCTTCAGCCCGAAGGGAGGTTGATAAAGTGGATCTCCAATAAATACGCCCATCCAACTAAGACCTGCTATAGAATACAACGCTGCCTCACCAGTGGACATTCCTTTAAACAAAGCATCCATTATTAATTGCGGCTGATGCGTTAGCCCCAAATAAGGTTCTGAGGTATTTCCAAATGTCGCGGTCACTCCACGAGCCACCAAGGGACCCAACCAGTACTTACTTCCGTTCCTGATGGTCGAGGCCGAATAACTATGAATATGCAGGGCGATCGCACCAACGGGAAACTCGAACCCGAAATGGGTGAACGGCCCATCAATCGCACTTGAATACCACCCAAAGTAGAACAGAGGTTCGTCAAACCGGTCTACCAGATTGAACCGGCCTTCTTCTCTGTTGGCTTCAACATCATAGCCTTTTTCGTTGAATTGCTCAATCGTGTCTTCGAGCCATGCATCTCCGGCCTCATGAGGTCCTTTAATATCTATGTATGCTCTGCCAGCGATGCCCTCTTTCTCCGCCAAAATTGCGTTATCGATCAAAGCAGTAGCCAGCTCATAAGACGGACCATCCAAACGACCAACCACCAATGGTTTTAAATCGAAAAGGTTTCTGGTTTCGGTACGGCGAAAAATCGGGTTGGCGTAAAATCCGGCAATCGCCGCTTTAGGAAACGGCACCAGGGCTAATTCAGAATCCACTGAGGATCGATTCGTATAAAACTGCAGTTTTTCCTTGGGGTAAGATTCTTTCGGAGGAAGCCGAGCAGGATCTTTTTGAATTCTTAGAGGGACTCCTTTGCAAATCACCAACGCCTCTATCTTGTGGGATTCTATTAAAGTAATTTGGCGCCCAACCTCATCTTTGCGTTTAGAAGCAAAGCCATCCAGCCAATTGGCCTCCATCAGCTGGTTTACTAGGGGATTATACAGTTTCCCCAAATATACATCCCAGGAAATATTCTCATCAGAGGGTAAATCCAAATGAATGATATTCTCAATCGGCACATTGCGCTTGAGAGCGTAGTAGTAGCCTAAATCTATTGATTTGTGATCCGATTGGTTTACCAGAACCACGACGTTTTTTGGATCAATCGCTGCCCCCTGTATCCACCAGAAGCAGCAGGCCGTCAGGATCAACCGAGTCGCGTTCATCCTGCAGGAAACAATAGTTTTGCTAATTTGATACCGCCCCAAACTGCCAACAAGCACATCACGAATGAGAGAAAAATATTGGAGAAAGCTGCCAGAGTATTTCCAGCCTCTAGCTGCTTGAAAGTTTGGAGACTAAAGGTGGAGAATGTGGTAAATCCGCCACAAAACCCAATCACAACAAAGCCACGTGTATGCTGCGCCCAATCGGCTGTAACGGATTCATGACCAATAACCAATCCGATGATTAGGCAGCCAGCAACGTTGGCTGTTAGAGTTGCCCATGGGAAATCTGACTTGATACTCATAGCGATCACAGCTCGCAGAATCGCCCCCAGAGCACCACCCAAACCAATCCAGAATAGTCCAACGAGGCTCATTAGGTCAGAGGGCAGGATTCGAAATCCGTGTAAGCGTCTTATGATAGGTAGTAACTCCTTGCATGACCGCTTCGGCCAATCGAGTACGGTGGCTGGCAGTCTTTATTTTTTTAGCCTCTTCGAAGTTACTGAAAAATCCGCCTTCGACCAAAAACCCAGGACATTGTATATCGATCATCATGGAGAACCGAGCTTTTTTAAGTCCGCGATCGATACCGCGCATCGATTTGATCAACTGCCTCTGGACATAGAAGGCCGACAAAGTGCTCCAAGGATCGTCCCTATTAGCAGGAAAGGCCTTCCGATCCTCCTCCACCAAACGGCTGCGAGCCGTAGAAGGCTGGTTTTTTGGCGTGAAGGTGTAGGTCTCAATTCCCTTAACTGACCGCGACTCGACTGAGTTGAAATGCAAACAGACAAAAAGGTCGGCCTTCATTTTACTAGCGAACAGTGGTCGATTCCCATTGGGCACCGTACGATCGGATGTTCGTGTAAGAAAGACACGGTAATTACGTAATTCGAGGAGCCGTTGAAGACGTCGGGCAAGATCAAGGGTCATATCCTTTTCAACCATCCCAAGACTTTTGTTTATACAACCAGGATTTTTTCCCCCATGACCTGGATCGATAACAATGGTTTTTAGGTCAGGGATATCCGTAAACACCTGCGGCGTGAGCAAGGGTTTTATAGCCTTATCAAAATCATGGGTGGAAAGGAATAATCTACCTTTGTGTAAGGCTACTGCATAACCCAAAAAGATTTTGTAATTATTGAGCAGTAACAAGCGACTGTCTTGCTTAAACCGAACCTTGGTCCACCTACTGGATAATATAGCATCTTTCAGGTCCTTTGAGATCTGATACTTCATTCCCAGCGCCCCTGCGACTTTAGCTAAGTCAATATAAGGAGTGTTGTACAAAGTAACATCGGCCCTTGCTAGTGGCGGATCTCCAAACGAGTTCAGAGAAAATGCGGCACAACCTGCCATGCCTAGTAGCCAGTCACGTCTACTTACCAACTGGGGAAACGTTGTATCCATAAAATCAGGCTACAACCGTAGGAGACTACTTCTCCGCCTCTTCGGCTTCCGCTACTTGGTTGAACTTATATACGCGATCCTTCTCTGGTAACGGCGAAAGCATAGTGCTGATCATTCGTCCTGACAATCTAGCGTCGGAGTCTTGATGTCCCATGTGTTCTAACTCAGTCACGGCACGCTTGATCGCCGCAAAGCCAAGGTCTTTGTGCTCCATTTCCCGACCGCGGAACATAAGGGATAATTTAACCTTATTTCCTTTTCCGAGAAATTCCTCGGCATGTTTTATCTTGAACATGAAATCATGTTCTTCAATGCGAACGCGAAATTTTATTTCTTTAACCTTACCCAATGAGGTTTTCTTGGTCTTACTTTCTTTCTCCTTCTTGGATATCTCGTATTGATATTTACCAAAGTCGAGAATACGACACACAGGAGGCCGGGCAGATGGAGAAATCTCAACAAGATCTAGGCCCATTTTCTTCGCTATAACAAGCGCTTCAGCAGGAGTCATGACACCAATTTGCCTGGAGTCGGGATCGATAACCCGAATTTCTCGGGATCGAATTTTATCATTCTTACGAATTCTAGGAACGTAGTTCCTTCTTGGACGAGAGCCTTTTCTTGGCATTAAAAGTAAACCTTGGTTAAATTAGGTAATGGTTGGGTAACTGAGTTAACGCTTCGCAAACTAATAGACATATTCCTCCAATCAGCCATTAGCTGTTTTGGACGGGATTGTTTACGAATGCAGTTACCATATCTAGTTTCAATCAATCAGAGAATAATTGAGACTTTGGAATTCAAGCACGTATAAATCGCGGTTTGCAAGCGCATTAAAGCCTACATCAAACACTAAAGCTTTCACCACAAGAGCAACTAGATTTTGCATTAGGGTTTTCGAACTTAAAGCCTCCAGCTACCAAAGCATCTGAATAGTTAAGGGCCGTTCCACGAAGATAGAGAGCACTTTTTGAATCCACAACGACCTGAGCCCCTGAAGATTCTACCATTATGTCTCCGCGTTTGAAAGAATCTACAAATTTCAACTTGTAACTTAGTCCATTACAGCCGCCGCCAGAAATTTTAACCCGAAGGATGCTTTCGCTGGATTCTTTTGTTAGCAGTTCGTTGACCTTTTGGGCGGCAGAGTCGGTAAGTTTGACTAGTCGCTCATTACCCAGGCGAACGCCTTCTGGAAGAGTAGTATTCATTAATTATGCACCAATGTACCCATTTCAAACTAGAATCAAGTGGATTAGACACTGAATTAGGGATCTTAATTTAATTTTGACTCTCATTTTGGTCCAAAGTTGAAAGATTAAAGCGGATCAACCTTTGAGCGACTTCCACAGCGTGAGCAAAGCTTGTCGAATGAGCAACTCCCTTGCCTGCGATATTAAAACCAGTCCCATGGTCAGGGCTCGTGCGAATAAAGGGTAGTCCCAAAGTCACATTCACTGCTTTGTCAAACTCTAATGTCTTAATAGGAATGAGCCCTTGGTCGTGATAAAGAGCCACCGCCACATCGAACTCACCTTGTGCAGCCCGCCAAAATAGAGAATCAGCCGGAAGTGCATGGCTAACTCCCGGGTACTTTTCACGCAGGTCATCCAATAGCGGATCAATCCACTCCTGTTCTTCCTGGCCCAATAAACCTGCCTCACCCGCATGCGGATTGAGACCGCAGACTGCGATTCTAGGCTCCGAGCTGCCATAAGCTCTCCCCAGGTGATCTGCATGTGAAACCGCCCGAATTACGCTAACAGGACTTAATTCGTGAAAGACGTCATGCAGTGGGACATGCCAAGTCGCCAAAACAACTTTGAGTTTTTCCCCAACAAAACACATGCCGGGTGCCCCACCCCATTGCTTTGCAAAATACTCTGTCTGCCCTGGATGATCGAAACCGGTATTTTTAAGTAATCCCTTACTAACGGGACCGGTTACTGCTCCAGCACACCTGCCTTGCGAACAACTCAGGGCTGCCTTCATTAAAGCATCTCGGGCAATAAGACTTCCCTCACGATTAGGCTCACCTGGAACAGCTTGATAATCAGCATACCCAAGACCTCGACCTATATATCCTAGCTTCCTCAATTCCTCCACCCACAGTTCGGGGCCAAAAAATATAAAATCCTTTCGCTCACCTTCATAAGATTTGGCCCATTCACGTATTACTTCTGGGCCAACGCCTGCTGGATCGCCACTCGTAATGGCAAGCTGGAGTTTGGACAAATCACTATCTTCGCTCATGATGATTCGTTTACTTAAACAACTCCAATTGAGGCTTTCCCAACAAATCGTAGTTTTTCAATATACGTAATACCTGCAAAATCTCAGATTTCTGATAATTCCGGTTAATTTCAATTTTAGCCAAAATGTCCAGAAGCATGGATCGAAAGGATATAATACCGTCTACTCCTTTGTCCTGTAGCAATTGGATACTCTGCTCACGGTAAGGGTTTTCGGTAGGCAAGCCGGGTAAGACCAGAATCTTCATTAAGTCATCCTTAGCCTCATCCGTTGGATTCTGCTCCTTAGCAGGGTCTTCATAGAATAAGTCGCTTACCTTCTTTACCACCGTCTTTTCCAAGAATCTAAATATTTCCGGGCTACTTTTTAGCATAGCGGGAGTGAACCGTAAGGTGTGCCACCCTTTTACAACTACCACGGCCTTATGAATGAACTTCAGTTCGCTGGAAAATAGCATAAAGTCCGGCTTTCTAGATTTCGGGTCGAAGGAAGGATTGTAAACAAGCAAGTCAACTTCCTCGTCAGCGGTCTTCTTGCGGGACTGAACCTGGTACTTACGGAGTTGCCGAACCAGAAAACCATTCTGTTCGAAGTACTCACGCACAATACTTTCATCTACCGACGACATAGCACAAAAGATACTTCAGGTTTCAGAAAAATTGCCACCTTAAACCAGAGACCGTGTTGTATGGAGAATCCCCCTACTCTTCGGCGCCATACTTGATAAGAATCTCTCGAACGAGCACACTATCTACCTCGGGGATGGTGTAGGCTTGTCCAATACGTTTCATCCCGACAAACCGCAAGGTGCCTCGATCCACTTTTTTATCCCGCTGCATGGCCGCCAAGATGTCCTTCGAAGCCAAGGGAGATTCCAATGTTGTTGGCAATGAGTAACGCGCAATTAAGGTCTCAATCCGTTCCACGTCCTGTTCAGATAAGTTACCCAATCGCAAAGAAAGCTCCCCAGCCATAACAAGGCCAATTCCAATTGCCTCACCGTGCATATATTCTCCGTATCCAGCAACATTCTCAATCGCATGGCCAAAAGTATGACCCAAGTTCAGCAAGGCCCTTCCTCCCGACGAAGTTTGTTCCTTTTCGTCCTCTTTCACAACCGCGGCCTTTATCTCGCAATTGCGACGGATAATCGAGGAAAGCTCCGTATGTTCGGCGTGCAAGACATCCATTTGTTCCAATCTTTCAAACAACGAAAGGTCATAAAGCATCCCGTGCTTAATAATCTCCGCCATACCCGAGTTAAAATCGCGCTTGGGAAGCGTAGTTAAGAAGCAGGTACTCGAGAATACTCCTTTGGGTTGGAAAAATGCACCCACAAGATTTTTACCTGCATCGATGTTGATACCAGTCTTTCCCCCTACTGAACTATCAACCATGGAAAGTAAAGTGGTAGGTACCTGATAAAAGTCGATACCACGAAGATAGCTTGCTGCAGCAAAGCCAGCAAGGTCACCAATAACTCCGCCACCCACAGCAAATAGGCAGGACGAACGATCAAGATTGTGATCAGCAAGAAAATCGAAAATGCGAGCCAATTGAGTAATGCTTTTAGTCGTTTCCCCGGCTTCAAGTTGGAGAACAGGACCCAGCGATGCCATCCTTCCAACAAAAGTCGGTTGCATTTCACCGAAACCAGAATCAACGACAAAGGTGCATTTTCGTTTGTTTTCGATCAAGGACGTGGCTTTTCCCAAAACACCCTCCTGTGCCTCAGCACCAATCCAAATGGTGTAGCTGCGTTCGCCTAAGGCGACTTCTACTGATGTTTCATGCCAGCTCATAGGGATTCATTCTCTGAAAGACCAAAAACCGCTGAGACATAATTATCAATCGTGAAAGGTTGCAGATCATCAGGCTGTTCACCCAAACCAACAAAATAAATCGGGATTTTTAATTCACGGTAAATCCCGACCAATGCCCCTCCACGACTGGTTCCATCGAGTTTGGTTATGATCAGCCCTGTCAGCCCTATCGCTTTATGAAACGTGCGAGCTTGCTCTATGGAATTGGAGCCCAAGCTTCCATCTATAACCAGCCAACGGTGATGGGGAGCCGATTCATCTTTCTTTTTCAACACTCGGATTATTTTTTCCAACTCAACCATTAGGTGGCTTTTATTGTGTAATCGGCCGGCGGTATCGAGAATCACCAGATCATGATTACGACTCTCCGCAGCCTGATAGGCGTCGAAGGCGACTGCCGCCGCATCAGCTCCGTGCTTACTTGAAATCAAATCGATTTCCAAACGGTCGGACCAGGACTTGATCTGTTCGTTTGCAGCGGCTCTAAAAGTATCGCACGCGGCCAGCAACACAGACCGACCGTCTTCTTTGAAAAGGTGTCCCAATTTAGCGGTGGTAGTCGTTTTCCCAGAGCCGTTGACTCCAAGAAGCATAATAACTTCGCGAGATGTTGACGTATCTGAAAACGTGCCTTCCGCACCTTCTAATACTCGACGAAGCACCCTACCCCCTATCTCCGCAGCGTCCAGACCTCTCAACTCTTTGTCCGTTTTAAACGTCGATTGGATTTCCTCAATTATTTCTTCTGTCGTCTCTACTCCAAAATCAGCACCGTAAAGCGCCTCTTCCAAAGCATCGATAGAATCAGCATCAAGTTTCTTTCCACCGAAAATTCCGCCGACTGCTCCAAACAGGGATTGCGTAGTCCGGGAAAACCCCGACTTGAATCTCTTTAATAGTCCAAACATGTAAACGCTACTAAATTACAATTCTGTCGCATCTCTCAATGGGCGTTGAATCGTGCTCTTCATCTTGTCCAATATCCCATTGATGAAGCGCTTTGAGTCAGGCCCTGAGAACTCTTTACTCAATTCTATTGCCTCATTGATCGATACGATGGGCGGAATGTCCAACCGTTTTTGGAGTTCGAAAATGGCTAAACGGAGTATGGACAGATCCATTTTTGCAATCCGATCAAAGTCCCAGTTTTCAGCGTAGGTTTTTATGACCTGGTCCACATCATCGAGATTCTCAAGCACCCCATGAATGAGCTCCTCGGCGAATGAATAAAAATCCCGCTCTCGGTCTTTACCTGAAAAAAACAGCGACAGTTGATCGGTTAAATCGTCTGGCGGATTCAAACTACACGCGTAGAGGAACTGCAAAGCAGCAATTCTGTTTTCGCGCCTTTTAGGAGTCTTGCTCATCTGTAGAAATATAGTGTTTTTTCAACTGCGCCATTTCGAGGGCTGCTTCGCCAAACGCAAGTCCTCGATTTATTTCGCCCTGGGTTCGCTCAATTGCCTGCTCAGGCGTATCGGCCACGACAATACCATTAATAATAGGTACCAATTCGTTTAAGGCCACCATCTGCAGGGCATCGGATGCGCTTTGGGCAACGACTTCAAAATGGACGGTCCCACCTCGAAGGAGAACACCAAGCCCAATACAGCAATCAAACTCACCGCTACCAGCAAGCACCTGTATGCCCCAAGGGACTTCGTTCGATCCGGGAACTCGTATGACGCTTATATTCTCTTCATGAACCCCGGATTCCCGCAGTTTCTTTAGCGTGTTTTCCAACAATGCTTCTACCGCCTCTGGATTAAAGCGCGAGCAAACTACACCAAAGGAAAATGGACTTCCGTCGATTGGATCGTATTCGGGTTTATAAGTGCTCATCTATTCAAAAAAATTAAAACGCGCTTCGGTCAATGCCACTTGCTCAACAATTTCAAGGTTGTACCCTTCGAGGGCTACAACTTTGCGAGGAGTACTGGACAACAACCGAATCTTTCTTAAACCAAGAGCCACGAGGATTTGAGCGCCAATCCCAAAATCACGAAATCCCATGCGCGACGCCTTCACTTTCCCTTGATTGAACTCCAATCCACCATGGGATTGTTCCATGTAAAGAAGCACTCCACTCTCTTCTTCAGAAAGTCGTTTGAAAGACGCAGATAGATTCGGTAATCCATCTCCGCCTGCTTCACGAAAAACATCGTCGAGTAGATTCTCACTTTGAACTCGCACCAAAGTAGGTTCCTCCGAGATAGTTCCTTTTACAAAAGCCATATGATGTCGCTGATCGACTAGACTGCGGTAAATCACTAAATTGAATTCACCAAATTCTGATTTAAAAGGCCGCTCGGCTACCTTCTCCACCAGCTTGTCGCGCTTGTGACGATACTCAATCAAGGAAGCTATAGATATAAGTGGCATATTGAAACGCTTCTTAAACTCCACCAAGTCAGGGAGCCTTGCCATGGTCCCGTCCTCGTTAACGATCTCACATAGAACTCCCGCAGGAAACAAACCAGCAAGTGCAGCCAGGTCTACAGCGGCTTCAGTATGGCCACTACGTTCTAACACACCTCCAGGTCGAGACCTCAATGGAAATACATGTCCCGGTTGGACAAAGTCATCAGAAGTACTTTGTCCACGCGCCAACAATCGAATCGTTTCAGCACGGTCGAACGCGCTTATTCCAGTAGTTATTCCTTCAGCTGCATCCACCGACACCGTGTAGTCGGTCCGATAGGACTCCCGGTTGTAAGGAACCATGGGGTTAATCCCCAGACGCCTCAGTTGAGGCTCGGAACAGGGCACGCAAACGACGCCACTGCAGTAGCGAATCATCATGTTTACCAGCTCCGGAGTTGCCTTCTCGGCGGCAAAAATAAGATCTCCTTCGTTTTCACGATCCTCATCGTCCGTAACAATAACAATTTTGCCGTCCGCAATGGCAGCAATGGCATCTTCCACCGGATCAAAGGGATCCTCTAAATTTTCGGACATAACGGTTAAAAAAGTGAGGACCAGACTCTTCACTATATGTCTGTCTTGGCCAGTATAAACATTTAGAAGTTGTTTTCGAAAAAATGCAGATCCATAACAAGCCTAAATCATGACAGAAGGCGACCCGACCAACTCAATTTTAGAAGACCAAAATAACATAAATGAGGCGCTGGGGGAACGCATTGGGGAGATAGCGATGAAGCATCGCCTAGCCAAACAAGCACAACAAGAAAGCAGACAGGTATTCCAGGGAAAGGATTTATTGAATCCCGATCGGATTCCCTTTTTTTCGAGACGGTCAGGTTTTTTCTCAAAATCACTGGATTGTATGAAAACGGGCGACGCAATTTTCTCGATGTGCGCGTGGTTACTAATGACGTTTTCTTTGAAAACTTACCTCCGGAATTGGAAGGGGTAAGATTATTGCAAATTTCGGATTTGCATCTGGATCTTGAGCCGGAATTGACACCAATCCTAGTCAAGCTTTTGGCCGATGTAAGCTACGATCTCGCGGTGATTACAGGGGACTACCGAGACGATACCAAGGGGAGCATAACCGACTGTTTAAAATACATGGAGGATATTTGCGGAGCTTTGAAACAACCCGTGGGATCCTGGGGAATCATGATCGCATCGAACTGGTGCCAGCCCTGGGGGAAATGAGGCTGCCGATGCTCCTGGACGAAACCGTGACCTTCGAGAAAAACGACGGACAGTTGTTTATCTCAGGTATCGATGATCCACACTATTACGAAGGAGATGGTTTTGAAAAACTGCGAGGTTCCGTGCCGGAAGATGCGTTTAGTATTTTGCTGTCGCACGCTCCAGAGACTCACAAACAAGCTGTAGAGTTAGGTTACGATTTTGTGTTAGCTGGCCATACCCATGGCGGACAGATTTGTTTACCTGGGGGTATTATTGTTATTCATAACGGCGATTGCCCAAGCTATATGTTGGCAGGAAACTGGCAGTATAAATCTCTAAAAGGATACACTTCACGAGGGTCTGGAGGCTGTCGGCTTCCCATTCGATTTTTTGCCCGCCAAAAATCACGGTCCACATTCTTCACAAAGCCAAATCCTAGCCGGGGTTAAGGTCGAACTATTACCGCTTCAGGCAACCAAGTATCCAATACCGTTATTAGGTCAAGTTTACGGACAGGCTTCGCAATAAAATCGTCCATCCCAACAAGCAAACAGTTGTCTTTATCCGATTTCTTAGCACTGGCAGTTAATGCAATTATATTTGTGTAAGAAAGTCCATTTGCCTCCTCATTCTCTCGAATTTTCTCTGTCGCGGTCAGTCCATCCATGACCGGCATATGACAGTCCATAAATAGGAGATCCCAAAATCCACTTTTCGCTTTTCCAAACCCGATTTCTCCATTTTCGGCCACCACAACATCAAGCCCGAGACCTTCAAGTAGTAATCGGATAACCCGCTGATTAACTACATCGTCTTCGACCACCAAAACCCTACCCGAGTATACCTTTTCAGTAGTTGCCTGCAATTGAGAGCTCAGACTTTTTTCAATTTCAACTGCGTCCGGCTCACCCAAAACTAAATCAAAGCTGAAGGTGGAGCCTTCGCCTATGCTACTGTGGACATCAATCTCTCCACCCATCATTCGGATCAGGCGGCGGGATATGGCCAGTCCGAGGCCGGTGCCTCCAAACTTTCTAGTCGTAGAAGAATCCGCCTGGGTAAAGGGTTCGAACAATCCTTCAATGGCATCTGTTTCAATTCCAACGCCGGTATCTTCCAATTTGAAAAAGAAACGAAACGTCTCACCTTCACGTTTGTAGCTCACCAACGACAAGCTCACCTCTCCTTGGAACGTAAACTTAACTGCGTTACCTACAAGATTTCCAAGAATCTGTCTAAACCGGACAGGATCTCCGGGTACCCAATCAGGTACTGACTCATCCCAGTTAAAATTGAACTTCAATCCCTTTTTCTTGACACGGCCTGCCATCAAAGAAATGACTTCATCGGCAGCTTCCCGTATTAGAAATGCCGATTGCTCGAGGGGTAATGCTCCTTGA
>Ga0114999_10007614_pt1 | contig 12253 bp, 11 predicted proteins | sample ArcticOcean_MG_C_3_FD_89820 | JGI IMG/M metagenome (GOLD analysis project Ga0114999, IMG submission 89820) | Marine microbial communities from western Arctic Ocean - ArcticOcean_MG_CB8_126 | ecosystem: Environmental > Aquatic > Marine > Oceanic | place: Arctic Ocean: Canada Basin | collected...
ATACCGATGATTAACAAAAATATATTTAATATGTATATTTTTTTATATTTTCCCATAGTTGGGTAATTATATTACATCTATACTAGTGTTACATGTAGTTTTTTTAATTACAGACTAATCTTCGCTAATTTAGTTATTTTTTTATACAATGGAATGAATAAAAAATAGAGGTAGTTATATGGCTTTAGTAAAATGCGTTACAGAAATGGGAATGGGTGTAGATGTACATGGTCTAGATTATACTAATACTGCAAAAAGGGCTGTGTTTGACGCTTTGCATCACAGCAGTTTAGGATTTCAGAAATTGCTTGGTAAGACCGCAGATGACATGAGAGTTGATGTTACTATTGGATCGCCTAAGCCTGAAGCTGTTGATGGAGATGCAGTTTTAGCTACATTGCCACACGGTACAGGGCACATAAGTATAGTCCATGGAGGACTACAGGTTCTTAATGAAGAAGGAACTGACGGCACATTGGTATCTAATGCCATAATAATAGTCAGTTTTGATGACGGTCAGTAGTCTAAACTTGTATTAAATAAGGGCTGAAATAAAACTTCAGCCCTTTAGTATCGAATTAGTGAGTTTTAATTGAAATTTTGATATTTCCAACGTGATCATCACCTTCAATATCATGAATTGAAGATATATGACTAGTCATATCAGCGATAACTGCATTATCATCATCACCTTTAGAGATATATCTACATGGATTTCCATCTTTGTCGATTGCTAAAGATAATAGTGCGTTACATCTAACGAATTTAATTGCCATTTTCCGCCCCCTAAATTCTTGAATATTGGCACATTATACTATTCTTTTTGCTCGACTGATAGATGTAGAATGAAATTAGTTTTTCCTATTGAATGTCAGCCAATATGGTGTTCTCCCCAACCACCTCCTCCAGGAGATCTAATGCTTATAACATCTCCAACTTCTACGTCTATAGTTTCCTTACCTTTTAAAGTAAATGACTCAAATCCATATCTAATTAAAACATTTTCGCCGGTTTCTCCGTCTTCTCCACCGTGGTAACCGGGAGGACCATTTTTCCTTCTTTCTGACAGTATAGTTACTCGCGCGGGAGACAGGAACTGATAATCTCGCACTAATCCATCTCCGCCTGTATGCAGCCCTTTGCCTCCTGAATTTCTTCTGATTGAGTATTGACCAATTGTAATAGGGAACGCGAACTCTAATGCTTCGATTGGTGTATTCATAGTATTAGTCATATGGCTATGCGTTGCCGAAGCCCCGTCTTGTTCTGGAGTACCACCAGTACCACCTGCAATCGTTTCATAATAAACGAATGGAGTATGATGATCTAAATCGTGGCCACCGATAAGTATATTGTTCATGGTTCCTTGACTTGATGCAGGGATTAGATGTGGGAGAGCTTTTGAAAAAGCTGACAACAAGACGTCGGTGATTCTTTGAGAAGTTTCAACATTGCCTCCAGCTACACCTCGCTGAGGTAATGGATTTACTAATGAACCTTCAGGTAAAGTGATTGTCAGAGGGCGTAAACATCCTTGATTCGCGGGCGCTCCTTCTCCGACAATGCATCGGATAACGTATAGGCATGCAGATACAGTTACTGCTTTCGGAGCATTTATACAACCAGGGCGTTGTGCGGACGTACCAGAGAAATCTATGTCAATACAATTATCTTGAACTTTTATAGTTACTGATATCGGAACGGACTCATCAGTAAGCCCATCGTCATCCATGTAGTCGGTAGCTGCATACGTTCCGTCTGGTATTTCTAATATGGCTTTTCGGGTTACTGTTTCTGAATAATCTAAAATTGCATCCATATGCTCGGTTATTTCTGAGAGGCCGTATTTGTCAGTTATTTCCTTTAACCTTTTGGCACCGATCTTGATGGAAGCTATTTGAGCTGAAAGATCTCCTTTGCGTTCTTGAGGAGTCCTAGAATTTCTGCAAATAATTTCTAATATTTCTGTGTTTAATTTGTTCCTGTTACTTAGTTTTATCGGCGGTAGTATCAGACCTTCTTGATACAATTCGGTCGATAATGGTAATGAACCAGGAGTCATGCCACCGACATCAGCGTGGTGGCCACGGTTTGCTATGTACCCAAAGAGAGTTTGAATTGTGCTGTTGTTGCGGGTAATTGAATGGAACACTGGTGATAATAGAGTTATATCGGGTAAATGAGTCCCTCCTAAGTATGGATCATTTAATATAATGATATCTCCAGGGTTTAAATTGTTACCAAATTTGTATAATGCTGCTTCTACTGAAGCGGGCATTGCACCTAAGTGAACTGGTTGGTGGGCAGCTTGTGCAACCATTTGGCCTTGCGCATCAAATACAGCACAGGAAAAATCTTTTCTTTCTTTTATGTTAGGAGAATATGAAGTCCTTTGGAGAGTTACTCCCATTTCGTCTGCTACTGATATTAATAAATTTTTAATGACTTCTAAACTTATTGGATTTACTGCCATATTATTCTCTCGTTAGAGTTAAATTATTATATTTATCTGTTTTGGATGACCAGCTAGGGAATACTGGAATGATTGTATCAAATTGAACTATTAGAGCTGGACCTTGTAATATTTGACCTTCAACTAAGGCGTCTCGTTCGTATATAGGAGTGCTTATTTCAGAGTCACTAAAATATACTGGACGGTGTTCTAAAATATCAATGTTAGAGTTTTGAGTGGCATTGAATTCTGGGATTTTAATATTGCTTGGCAGTATTGCTTTTAACCTGATATTGACAATCTCAATATCTTGACTGGGATCAGAATACCCAAAACGGGTTTGATGAAGTTTTTGGAAAGATTTAGATATGAATGCTTTAAATCGCGCAGAGTCCTTAATGTTTTTAGCAGGGTAATCAACCATTAATTCGAAAGATTGACCGACGTATCTTATGTCTAAGTAACGTTTAAATTTTAGTGTACGTGTGGGTAATTTTTCAGCATCTAATTCATTTTTAGCATTGGATTCCATGCCAGCAAATTCTTGTTCTAAAATTTGAGCATCCAAATTACTGGAATCTAGCATTACAGTTCTGGAATAATCTTTAGTGACATCTGCAATCGCTACGCCAAGGGCAGATAATACTCCAGGATATTTGGGTATAAATATAGTTTTCATGCCAATTTCATCTGCTAATTCGCATCCATGCAAGGATCCGGCTCCTCCAAATGGTAGCAATGCAAAGTCTCGAGGGTCATAACCTCTTTCTAACGAAATTGATCTAATAGCTTGTTCCATGTTTGCGTTTACGACTTCAATTATACCTAAAGCGGTGTCTATGGGTGACAAACCTAATGTTACTGCAAATTTGTTAATAGCAGTTCGGCATCTATCAACATCCAAGCCCATCGTTCCTCCTAAGAAAAAATCTGGCTGAATTCTTCCCAAAAACACGTTCGCGTCTGTAACGGTTATATTCTCGCCCTTGCCATAACAGACGGGCCCCGGGTCTGACCCAGCAGATTGCGGACCTACAGTTAATGCTCCACCAGCATTCAAGTTAGCAATTGACCCACCTCCTGCTCCAACTGTATGAATTTCTATCATAGGTATACTTATTGGATAGCCTGATATATTTGATGAAGTCGTTTGTTTTATATATTTTGGGCAGATAGAAACATCGGTAGATGTGCCTCCCATGTCTATTGTTATTATTTGATCTATCCCTGCTTGTTGCGAAACTTTGAAAGCCCCAACTACTCCTCCAGCAGGTCCACTTAGAATGGTTCTAACTGGTTCGTCCGAAGCTAGTTTGGCGCTTATACTACCGCCTGAAGATTGCATTACTCGTAGGTTGTTATCTAATTTGTAAATTAAATTATTTAAGTAATTTGAAACTTTCGGGCCAACGTAAGAATTTATTAGTACTGTGCTGGTTCGTTCAAACTCTCTAAATTCTGGAACTATTTGGCTGGACACTGATAAGTACACATCTGGAAACTTCTTGCTTATTGCTTGTTGAATTATTTTTTCATGTGCAGGATTTAGAAATGAAAATAGCAAACTGACAGCTATGGATTCTGGGTTGGCAGATTCAATATGAGTTAATAGCTCAGATATTGACTCTTGGGTCAAATCTTCAATTATTTCTCCTGATTTGTTCACTCGTTCTATAATTCCGTACCTTTCGCTCGGGCTAGCTAACGGAATAGGTTTATCAATGTTGAATTTGTATAAATCTGGTCTGCTCTGTCTACCTATTTCTATTATGTCTTTAAACCCCTCAGTCGTTATTAACAATGTAGACGCCCCAGTTTTTTCTAGCAGAGTATTAGTAGCTATAGTTGTGCCATGAACGAATTCTCCGTCTTGGGCGCCTAGTTCTTCTATTCCTTCTAATACAGCAATGGAAGGGTCGGAGGGAGTTGATGGTAGTTTGAAGATATTTAGTTTATTATCTCGAATGATTACTATATCGGTGAATGTTCCGCCGATATCTATACCAACAATATAATTATGCTTATTATTAGTCACCCTAAAAGTACCACTTCATAATGGGTCTATGGCTATACGAAGCCTTTTATTTATTTTACCTTTACTTTCATGGCCGGTAATTCTGATCCTTCCTACTTCTCCAGTGTTAGCTACGTGAGTGCCGCCATCTGCTTGCAAGTCGAGCCCTTCAATGTGGATAGTTCGAATAACTTTGATTGAATCTGGCAGTAAGTTTACTTTAGTTCGTATTAAATCTGGAATGTTATCTGCTGCTTCTCTGGTTAAAAAGTCGACTTTGATATCTCTGTTTTGGTTAACTTCATCATTGATTGTTTTTTCTATTTCTTGGGCAAATTCAGAAGTAATATGGTCGAACTCAAAGTCCATACGTGCAGTTTCTATTTGCATATCTCCTCCTGTTACTTGGGCTTTGTAATCTCTCCAAACTACACCGCACAATATGTGTAACGCAGTATGAGTACGCATTAGTTTATATCTGCGGTTCCAGTCAATTTGAGTTGTGACTAGATCTCCAATTGAGCATCCATGATTCTTTTGATCAAGCCAGTGTATGATAACGCCGTTTTTAGATTGTACTTTTATCACACTCAGGTATTGTGAATCGGTGTTTATAGTACCTAGATCGGATGGTTGTCCTCCACCTCCAGGATAGAAGACTGTATTTTCCAACACTAAGCCTGTGTTCTCAATAATATCAATTATTACGGTATCGTTAGTTTTTAAATAAGAGTTGGTGTGAAATAAAAAATCTGTCATAATAATCCTTCAAAATTGATTATATCAAAATTGATTGTATTTAAACTAATTGCAAGTAATGTAAAAAGATAGTTGTCTTTCAATTAATAGGCTGACATAATGTAATAATGGTGTTCATTCTAATAGTTCAATCTATATTGGGGATTAACCAATGAAATTATCATGTTTACAGGAAAATTTAAGCAGAGGACTAGCAGTGGTTAGTAGAGCAGTTGCGACACGTTCTACTCTGCCGGTGACTCAGAATGTATTAATTAGTACAGATCAGTCTATGTTAAAACTGTCAGCAACTAATTTAGAAATTGCTATAACCACATGGATAGGGGCTTCTATTGAAGAAGAAGGAGCGATAACTCTGCCTGCTAGAATATTAACAGAATTTGTAAATTCTTTGGCTGGAGACAAAATAGATTTGTCCTTACAAGAAGGAACCGGTGTATTGAATATTTCTTGTGGCAGGGCTGAAGCCCGTATAAACGGCATTGATGCCGATGAATTCCCTCCGATCCCAACTGTTTTAGATGGAGTTAGGGCAGTTGTTAATGCAGGAGTGTTTAAAAAAGCGATCTCAAGAGTGGCCTTTGCTGCCGCTACAGAAGAATCTAGGCCTGTTTTAACAGGTGTAGAACTGAAAATAGAATCTGATAATTTTAGCTTGGCTGCTGCAGATGGATTCAGACTAGCTGTACAAAAAGATAAATTACTTCAGCAAATTGACGGGGAAATTGAAGTTATAATTCCAGCTCGGAGTTTAAGCGAGTTAAATCGATTAATAACTGACGACTCTGAAGAAATAGAAGTTGTTATGACGCCTACGCGAGGGCAAGCTTTATTCCGTTCTGGGCAGATTGAAATTGTTACTCAGTTACTGCAGGGTACATTTCCAAATTATCAACAATTACTTCCAGATGAATATCAAACCAAATCAGTCTTTGATTGTAATTCTCTTCAACGAGCTGTGCGCTCAGCCTCAATATTTGCTAGAGATGGGAGTAATATTGTTAGAGTACATCTTGTGCCAGGATCTGGAAATGAAGACGATGATAATGGAAAAGCGTTAATTTCAGCCCGTTCTGAAGAAGTAGGAGACAATGAAGATCAAGTGGATGCAGAGAGTATGGAAGGTGAAGAATCTAAAATTGCTTTCAATAGCAGGTACTTGTTAGACGTTTTATCTGTTTTAGAACGCGGAAATATCATTCTTGAAACTACATCAGCTTCCAGCCCAGGAGTGTTCAAACCAATAGAAGAAGATGGGTACACTCATGTAGTCATGCCAATGTTTGTCCAGTGGTAGTGAGAAATTTTTCATCCCATTTGTAATGTCCGTATCAGAATAGAAAATTATTCCTTAATGCCGCTAAACTGGAAGTTGTAACTATAGTAAACAAAAATTAATAACTGTTATATTAGTAACAGTTATATTATCCCTACTGTTGTTTTTTATCATTTCAATAATAAAAACTTCACTTGAATATATGCTAATAAGAATTGAAGCTTATTTCAGGAGATAAGATTAGCGTGTTTAAAAAGTGAGATTGAAAATATTATTTATGATTAAAATGATCGATAAATTTGACTTAACCAAAAATCCGAAAGTAGATATTTTATCTGGCTTTACAGTTGCATTAGCATTGGTTCCTGAAGCAATAGCTTTCGCTTTTGTCGCGGGAGTTGAGCCTTTAGTCGGTTTATATGCCGCATTTTTTATAGGAATTATCACTGCTGTATGTGGCGGAAGAAGCGGAATGATTTCCGGAGCTACAGGAGCAATGGCAGTAGTGATGGTGGGGCTGGTAGCTATACATGGGGCCCAATATCTTTTTGCTGCTGTAGTATTAACTGGGATTATGCAAATTCTGGCAGGTTCCTTAAAATTAGGCAAATTTATTCATTTGGTGCCGTCTTCTGTGATGTTAGGGTTTGTAAATGGATTGGCTATTGTTATTTTCTTATCTCAGCTTGGTCAGTTTAAAACAAAAAATAGCTCTTCTCCAGCTCACTCTGAAACTAGTCATAGTGCTATTGATGTTATATTTAATGGAGGTTGGATTGAAAATAACCAGTTAGTGGTTATGGTGCTTCTAACTGTTTTAACAATGGGAATAATAATTATTTTTCCTAAAATACCAACAATAAAGAAAATAAACCTGGGAAAACTTATCCCATCTCCTTTACTTTCTATAATAATTCTTTCAGGAATAGTAATAGGATTCAATATTGATACTACAACGGTCGGAGATTTAGCATCAGTTTCTGGAGGGCTGCCTAAATTTTCTATTCCTAATGTACCTTTTACTATAGAAACGATTCTTGTCATACTTCCATTTTCACTTACATTAGCAGGAATAGGCTTAATTGAAAGTTTACTAACTTTGACATTGATTGATGAAATTACTGACACTGAAGGTAATGCAAACAAAGAATGTATTGGACAAGGATTAGGTAATTTTATCTGCGGATTTTTTAGCGCAATGGGAGGATGTGCGATGATTGGTCAGTCAATGATAAATATTGGTTCTGGCGGAAGAGGTAGGCTCTCGGGAATCACGGCAGCTTTAGCTCTCCTATCTTTTATTTTATTTTTGTCTAAATGGATAGAAATGATTCCAATTGCTGCATTAACAGGAATCATGATGATGGTTGTAATCAAAACTTTTGCTTGGACCTCTTTTAGAATTATAGGTAAAATTCCTAAGTCAGACGCATTAATAATTGTTTTAGTTACAGTTGTTACTGTCGTTCAAGATTTAGCTATTGCAGTGATTGTAGGTGTAATCGTTTCTGGTTTGGTTTATTCATGGAAGTCTGCACAAATTATTAGAGTTTCTGTTGAAGATTCAGATGATGAAAATGTAAAAACATATAAATTGCATGGAGCTTTGTTTTTTGGATCAGTTAATAATTTTAAGAAATTGTTAAACCCATCTAATGACAAAGAGGATATCATTTATCTTGATTGTACTGATGCTTGGTTATGGGACCAATCTTCCATTGAAGCTATTAGTTCCATAACAGAAAAATATAAAAGAGCTGGCAAAACATTAAATATTAAAAACTTGAGACCATATAGTTTAAAAGTTATTACTAAGGCTAACAAAATAATAAACGTGAACCTAGAGCATTAGACTACTGTTACCATTACTTCTCATTTGATAATGGTTATTCTAGGAAAGATTTAGCGTTTTTACTAGCAATATTTTCAGCAGTTGTAGGTGTTAATTGGCCTAATACAGATCGATAATAAGTTACTATTTCATCGATCATTTCATGCCTATTTCCAGTACCAATATCTGTGCCGAACATAAAACGGTCGGGGAATTTTTCAAATAATAATCGCCAGTCTTCTTTTAAGGTTCCATTTTCGTGAGTGATTGATTGTTCTTCCATTGAGAATCCTCTAGGGAATAATGGATTACGGCAAGATATATCTGCATACAAATTAGGATTGTTTTCAAGCATAGCGCCTACTACTGCTGCTGATGCATCTCCCATGTGGGCCCATATTACATCTGTAGTTGGGTTTTGCTGTAACGCCCTTTCTAACTCGTTACTAAATTCACGTTCAATATGGACTATTATAGGACTGTTTTGTTCACCTGCTAATTTAAAAAATTGCATTGCTTCAGGGCCATCTACTGGGTTTTGGTCTCCATTTACAGGAGAGTTTATAAAACTCTGATGCCGGAATGATATTTCTCCTATCCCGTCTGGTATTCCAGTATCCAACTGCTTCTCTAATATATTCACCATTTTGCTATTCAACAATAATTCTTTTGTAATTGGATCTCTACGAACTTGAGGGAAAATTGACACAAAGCTGCGATTCTGTTGTTTTAAAGGAAGCAATTTTTCAAATTTACCAAACACCATAACTTTTGAGATTCCTGCATCCGATAGTTGTTTAAACAGAACTTCAGGTTCTATCGAAGATGGTAAATGGAGATGAGCATCTATTAGTGGAGCTGTTAGTGCGGAAAAAACAGGAGTAGGAGTTTGAGTCGGCAGAGCTTTAGTTTTATTTTTGTTTTTTTTGTTAGTTGACTTTATAGGTTCTTTATGGGATGCAGGTGTTTTAATTTTGTTTAGACTTGGTTTTGTTGAAATGGGTTGCACGGAATCACTTTTTGTTGCGCCTAAAGAAACGGGGTTAGCATTTTTGGGATTTGAAGAATATATTTGGGCAGTGTCTAAGTTATTTGAGCATGATAATACTGAAACCAGTAATACAATGACTGTAGTAAAAGTAAATATTTTGAACATGTTCACTGATGACATGCGGCACATACTAACTTTAATTTCATTTAATTGATACCTTTGTGGTAGATCAGCATGTATTTTTAATTAACATAATTTACTACGGTTTACATAATAAACATGAATGCTTATCAATGATTTCGTAGTAATAATAGTAATTACGCTATTTTTTCGTTTACTTATTGAATATTACGTTAGATAATAATACTGGTATTAAATAACACTTCTAATGGAGGTATGTATGAATTCATACACTGCTAATAAAGTCGGAGGCTTATGCCTCATAATAGGCCCTGCGTTGGCTACATTGATGTACATCTTAAGTACTTTTGTATTCTCGACAGGAGCTGGAATAGATCCCTCAGATTTTCAAGGTTTAGCTAATGCTGGTGCAAGCGCCCCAGCTTACGAACGGTTACTTATTTTGCTAATACCACTGGCATTGTTTTGTGCTTTGAATGGGTTCGCGGTTCTTCAAAGTATATGTAAGGCTGATGGAAATGGTGATGGTCTTACTAGATTAGGGCTCATATTATCTGCAACAAATTTTCTAGGTATATTCATAGCTGTCGGAGCAACGCAAGCAGCAGCATGGGTTGGTCCAAATGCAGATTTAGTTGCTATGACTAACGCTATAACTACTGTAGGTGGATTCATAGGTTCAATAGGTATAGCATTGTTCGCCCTTGGTATTTCTACTAGACAAGAATTTAATAAAATGCTCTCGCTGATAGTTGCCGCTCTTTTCGCAATTAGCGCTATAGTAACTTTGGTTGCAATAACCGATACAAGTTTATGGCAAATGGCTGGAGCTTACTTTGGATTAACGTATATTGTAATCTCTGCTTGGTCTATTCATTTGGGCTTAGTAATACGTAATCAGAGTTAAGTTTTAATGTGTGGCTTGAAATAATTAAAAGTCGTAACTTGCGCACAATTGGCAAGCAGATTCTGGAATCAGTCCGGCCTTCATAAGCAGTTTGAAGACCTTACAAGCAAAGCAATATCCAAGAGCTGATTCCAGAAATGCGAATATAGAAAGAACAGCCAGTAACAATACTGCTAGGTACGGATTACCTAGCAGTATGCTTGCTATTGTCAAAAAAGATATTATAAAACCTATAAGTTGAGCGAACCTTTTTGGCGGTCCGGGAACATATTTTTCATTGAAATGTGTTTTAGGTACTATTATTTTGGTGACTATTAAAGCTAACGGGCTAATGGTTGCCCCAAAACAGACTCGTGCGAAGAATCCGTAACATAATGAACCTAAAGTAAAATACATGATGTTATTGTCAGCTGTAATTAAAATTATCGAGCACAAGGACATAAATAAGACTCCAGCTCCAACGAACCGTGCAGCCACGTCGTTTATAAGTTCTGGAAAAGGGAAGAATTTTTTTATAGTTTTATGCATTTAAAACTCCATTGGAAGCGTTTTGTTGTGTTTTTTGTAAATTCCGGTCATGGAGACAAGTATATATTACTACGAACTGCGGGTTTTTCCAGCTTATTGCATTTATGAGAAATCAGGCCACATGTTCAAATTACTGATATATATATGTTCTTGATATAATCTACCAAAATATCTAACTAAAGAGAGTAATATTAATGACTCAAGAGGATCTGTTAAAAACAAAAAAAACCAATGTTATTCGTAACCCGGCACGAGCTTCTTACGATAGAATAACTGCATATGAAATTATAGATAGCACTCCTATGTGCCATGTTTCATACATTATTGATGGAGAACCTTATATAACCCCAACTTTTCAATGGAGAGAGGATGACACTATTTTTTGGCACGGATCTTCAGCCAGTCGTTTTTTACGAGAATCCCGATCTAATAAAGTATCAATGAACGTTATGCTTTTTGATGGATTAGTTATGGCTAGGTCTGGATTGCATCATTCCGCGAATTATAGATCTGTCACTCTGTTTGGAACCGCTGTTCAGGTAGCAGATGATGAAAAAACACAGGCGTTGAAAAACTTCGTAGATAATTTAATACCAGGACGATGGGATACTTTGAGAACCATGAGAGACCAGGAAGTTAAAGCTACTATGATCTTAAAAATGCCTATATCTGAGGCATCAGTAAAAATTCGAACAGGCGGCCCTGTAGATGATGAAGAGGATTACTTGTTACCAATATGGGCAGGTGTTATTCCAGTAAAGCAAGTTATTGGCAGGCCTGAATCAGACCCTAAAAATTTGCAAAATATAGATATGCCCGATCATATAAAAAATTTTAAATTTGGTAATTGATTTTTTTGTGTTAGTGTCGAAATGATTAAATGTTGGTACAGATTTAGGTAGTTAGATATAACAACATTGCATATATATAATCAGGTTTGCAAAAAAAGTAACTGGAATATCTCTGTTGATTGATGGCCACCTTATGGTCTAAGAATAGACTTTTAGTATCAACAAGAAGTAATGAACTTGCTTATTTAATAAGGTGTACAACCAAGCATTAGGCGATTGCTATGATTGAGATACTCATTACCGATGCCATCCAAGCTTGGTTATCATTTGGTTTGTATGTTTCTTCAGAAATGACATCAACTTTGGTGAATCCTGCATCATATATTTTCTGTACATAGGTTGATTTAATTTCAGCTCCAGATACGCAGTGACACCAATTTTCATCAGTTAGTGCTTCTGCTGGAAGAGCATTTGTAATCACAATGTCACATATATGAAATCTTCCGCCAGGCCTCAATATTCGATGCGCTTCTTTAAATACTGATGATTTGTCTGGAGTTAAA
>Ga0114999_10007615_pt1 | contig 12253 bp, 16 predicted proteins | sample ArcticOcean_MG_C_3_FD_89820 | JGI IMG/M metagenome (GOLD analysis project Ga0114999, IMG submission 89820) | Marine microbial communities from western Arctic Ocean - ArcticOcean_MG_CB8_126 | ecosystem: Environmental > Aquatic > Marine > Oceanic | place: Arctic Ocean: Canada Basin | collected...
GTAACGGTCAGTCGCGGTTGTAACGGTCGTAACGGGTGTAACGGTCGTAACGGGCGTAACGGTCAGTCGCGGTTGTAACGGTCGTAACGGGTGTAACGGTCGTAACGGTCGGTCGCGGGTTGTAACGGTTGTAACGGGCGTAACGGGCGACGGCGCGAGACTGGGGTAGGACGGGTGCTGGGGGCGGATTGGGGGCGGTATCTCATTATCCTACCCATTTCCACACTACCGATAGTAACGGTTAGATGCCACAGTGCATAAATACAATAGTGTTATTGTAATTATAAAAATTGATACCATTTCTCTCAAGCTACGCAAGTTACACAATGTCAACCCTCCAAGAAATCAACTCATTAGATCGCCCCAATGAGCAGGAGCCCCAAGCCAAAATAATAGCTCTTGCAATTCTCGCAGCTGTAAGGACAACCTTTACAGGGAGACAACCCGTGCGTGTAGTACCCCTTACCTCCGCTCCCATTCAAACGTTTGTCGAACCCCCCGACGCCCCTGAATAACCTACCAATTAGTCATCATCTTTATCCATTCATCATCTGGAACAGTAACGAGTTCTTTGATTTTTTTATATGCTAAAAGATCAATACAATAATTAAAAAATGTGTATACCCAATAATACATATACTCTCTATTTCTCTCAACAACTCTAAATTGATATCATCTAAAATATTCATCTCGTCCACCGCGGACTCCACACCATCGTATATCCAGCTATCTGCGGATCAACTTGCACTAACTCGCCCGTCGACTTAATACCCAACTCCTCTGCCTCCTCACGTGAAAGCAATGCTTTACGTAAATCCATACCAACCCCATAGTCAATACCACCATTCTCTTTACCCATTTGCGCCCGGCGCGACTGAGTGCGAATGCGGTCGCCACATTCATTTGTCATAGCACTAAACCCATTTCTCTCAAGTAAATTACGTAATTTCCACCAAGAACTCGTAATATCCTTATTATCCTCTTCTATTAATTCAACCACCGCCGCATCCACTCTATCCAAAGCGCCACGCCTAATACCCACAATTTCTCTCGTCAATTCTTTAACAACATCAGTAATCTCCAGTTTCTCTCGTTGATTTATGCAATGGACAAATCTCCATCCAAACTTATGATAAAGAGTAATAACAGGCGCCAATGCTTCCAAGCGCAACCGCATAAAGCCGCGTTCTGTACAAAACTCCTGAATACGGCGAAGCATTGCACCACCCACCTGATCTTTTAAACCCGAGCGGCGATCCATAGGATGCGCAAGGGCGGCACATATCAACGTTAAATGCAATGTTCGCGTATTTTCTTTTTTTAGAAAGGCAAATCCACGTATAGTTTCACCTGAAGCCGCCACCACCATCCAGTCACAATCAAGAGAATCAGAAAGAACACATGTTTTATCAACCTGTCGACGACAATAAGCTTTCATATTTGTATAGAGGATATCTAGCAGAGGTCGCGTTCCCACCATCAATCCCCAAATATCGCTCTGCGGGTAAATAGATATCATTATAATAGTATCCAAAAAAAATAATAAAAAAAAATTCAATTTCTTTCTCTCTACTATATATAATGCACCCACCTATTAAACGACAGGGGAGCGGTATAATGCAATACACCCCCAGTGAAAAAGACATCAGGAAGTGGCTCCATAACTCGCGGCAGAGCGCGGACGCGCGTGCCCTTGAAGATAACCTACCTCCTGGCACCAAACGCAATGCTCGCGGACAACCATATCCTAGTGCCGCGGCTGACGCTGAATACCGCGCCGCCGAGAAAGCTCGGAAAGCGCGCGTTGCCGCCAAGAGGCGCTCCGGCAGGCGTCTCACTCGCCAGAAAACGGCGGGTGGAAGAAAAACACGCAAACGGCGAACCCGTAGACGCCGCCGCAAACGGCGAACACGACGCCGCCGCAAACGGCGAACACGTCACCGGCGACCCCGTAGACGACGCCGCCGAAGAAGAACCCGCAGAGGGGGAGAAATATTTGGCTTTCGGCGCTGGGTAAGAAAAAAGACAGCTGCTCAAAAAGAAAAAAAAAGAGCAGCTGCTCAAAAAGCAAAAGCAAACGCTCACCATAACAAAATTTACGGAGATCTTAGAAATGTTCCACATACACCCTTTAACCCACAATACCCATCTCTACAAAAATAATATATTTGTATAAGATATTTAAAGAAATTCAAATATCTTACTATGTAAGCACATCATAAAGTTCGGCGAGTCGTAAAGCTATCCGATTAGGTTTCTGCAACCCTCGGGCAAAAAGACTCATCTGTCCACTCCTTATTAATCCAGGCGGTATCAATGTATGTGTATTGAAGCTCTTTCCTCCACGCGTTGCAGCTTTCCGCCGCGTCCGCCGTGTCGCTTTAAGACGATTATGGGTCTTTGATTTTTTTGTTTTTTTCCGGCGGGAAGATTTAGACGGGGTATTTTGAAAACATAAATCGTGGAGAACAGAAGTAAAATAAGAAACCATTTGTTCCGGACCTTTCAGGGATCCCCCAAGTCTCTTGGTGTAATGGTGAAAAGTTTTGAAAATAACTGGGTTATTTTCCAATAACAACATCATCCCTAAACGCAATATATCATCCTTACAGATTTTATGTAAAATAGGGCGCGCAACCATTTGAAAGTCAAAACCCGTAAACCTATCATTAAGAAGAACAAGAAAGGGCATCATAATCAAATGATAAAAAACCTTGTTGAATTGTTTAACAGTAAGTTTTGCCAATATCCTCGCCCCCTTGAGCTCCTTGGGGAAAAGACCAGGTACAAGAGAGTAGTTATGTGCGGAAGAGCGAATTGCGCTAATCATATGATTACGCTCTTCTTCTCCAAATACACAAAATTGTCCCCCAAAATCAATCATGCGGACTTTAATTTTTCCACCCCCATTAACATTTACAACATAATTACCCGGCTTAATATCCCAACAATATAGTCCCTTCGAGACCATCTGTTTCGCCAATTCCATCATTTTACGAATAACAATAGCGCGATTCTTAACAGTAGGCGGGGCTCCCCATTTTCTCCCAGACCCATTTTTCCAAAGAAAATCCCCACAACTACCTTGAAATTTCTCCATTAAAATCAATCCCCATTCATTCACATCCCCCTTTATTTTTTTTTGAAAAATAAACTGATCATATATTTTTGGACCAATATTGGCATCACTCATCATTTGACCGAAATGCATTTCCGAAAGCGTTTCCTCTTTTAATTTGCGCGCTTTTGCATTTTTTATTTTGCCAATAGTAATAACCTTAAGAGCCACGTTATGTCTCGTATGTCTCTTCCTATTAGTGACATAGACATCAAACACAGCCCCATATGACCCCCCAGCCAAAAAAGTAATTTTCTCGTCTCTTGGCTTATATGAAGAGCACATATTCAACACAGAGAGCCAAAAGATACTCCCGCTTTTCCCAAGTGAAAACTTCTCCCCAGAATTACTGCCTTTACAAACGCGTATATGTGTCATTATAAATTACTGAGATTTAAAAATACACCATTTACTCTCTCCAATTTCAAAAAAAAATTGATCTAGTTTAGTACCACTAAACCATTTTAGATCACAAATGCCCAATTAGCTCAGTTGGTAGAGCGCGCGCCTTTTATCCTTGAATATTTCAAGGAAGGATAGCGCGTGGCCCTGGGTTCAAGTCCCAGATTGGGCATAAATTGATCTCTTTTTATACTTTTTAACAAGAACAAACAGAAAATGGCAACACAGATATTTGCAATGCTTCTCCCCTTCATCAAGACAAAAGGCAACGCAGTGCAAATGATAAAGCAATCAACTAAAAGAAATAACCTATTTCCACTAAAAGGCATTGAACACACGTATATCCCCGATATAGAATGTAGTTACTGCAAGCATTGTGGTTATCACGAAGATAATTTAATGCATATTATTTAATAAGGTCCCTTAGCTCAGCTGGCTCAGAGTGTGGTGCTAATAACGCCAAGGTCAACGGTTCGAATCCGTTAGGGACCATTTTATCTTCCTTAGCTCAGTTGGTAGAGCGCACGACTGTTAAAAACAGTGGTTATCGTGATGTCAGTGGTTCGATCCCACTAGGAAGAGCAAACACGCGTAGCTCAGTTGGAAGAGCGCCGGTCTTATTGAACCGGAGGTCACTGGTTCGAATCCAGTTGTGTGTCAAATTTTTTAAAAGTGCGGGTCCCGCACATTCATCGTAGTCTAATGGTTAGGATGGCTGGTTTTCACCCAGCAGATCCGGGTTCAATTCCCGGCGATGAAGCAACACATATATCCAAGAGGACAAGGGACCGGTCATATAAACCGGCGCTCGAAAGAGTTCACTGGTTCGAATCCAGTTGTGTGTTATCTGCCCTTGCGTGGGAACTCTTAGAAAGAAAGACATCGGCGGGGATCCAATTGCTTCAAGCAAGGGCGATCGAACTTAGATGCGCTTTCTTTAAGGGGGAAAAATTGCATTTGCATTTTTTCTTTTAAAAATTGATTTTAAAATTGAATAACAACCAATACCAAACATGGGTTGCTACTGCGATCGAAGAAAAGGTGGCGCAGGAAAGGAAAAAACGCCTTATATGTGGCATCTTTATTACTGCGAGTATATGCTTGTAGACGTAGAAGGCTATACCTACGAACAATTTAAAATTAATTATAAAGAACAAGAGGAACAAGGACTTACCTCCTTAGAATTATATAACCATTTTATGGTTTTGCACCCTTCCTACGAGGAAAATAAAAATTAATAGAAAAACGCGGGATGGCGCAGAGGTAGCGCGCGTGGCCCATAACCACGAGGTCCCAGGATCGAAACCTGCTTCCGCGAACTATTTTTTAATAAAATTGAATTATATTATCACACACCACAATTCCACAACACCCATAATGTCCCAATCTCAATGGAAGGAATATTTCTCAAAGTTCGTCTTAGGACAAACAAACTATTCGTGGTACGCCATCGTTGAAAGTTTCAACTATAAAACGCAGCCTAAAACCCAGTGCCATTGCTGTGGGGAAAATTCAATGTCCTATTATTGCTCATATTGTGAAGGCGATATTTGTGCGAGTTGTGGGGAAATAGGATGTGGGTCGTATATGTGCAGACCCTGCCGACAAGACGACGACTGCTACTGAACTTTGCACCTTTGGCGCAGTGGATAACCAGATGTCGGGGGTTCGAGTCCCCCAAGGTGTATTTATGCGCTTATGGCCCAATGGATAAGGCGCCCGCCTACGGAGTGGGAGATTCTGGGTTCGAATCCCAGTAAGCGTACATTCTTTAACTCTTTAACCTTTAGAAAAAAGTCGCGTGGTGTAGTTGGTTATCACGTCTCCTTTACACGGAGAAGATCGCGCGTTCAAGTCGCGCCGTGACTATTTAATTAAGACATCTCCCCTCATCTTTTTTTCTCTCCACAAAGTATAATGCCAACTTGCCGTAAACGTAAAAGTGGAGGACGGGGTGTTGGGTCCCTTGTTCATCGCGCCCTGCTACCAGGAACTCTGTACACTCTTCAAAAACGTAGACAACGTAGAACCCGCCGTCGGCGCCGCGGAGGAAAAAAATACCGCAAGGGATCACCGAGCAAAACACGCAGAGGACGCAAAGATTTCCGCACACACAAAGGAGATAATGTATTCGATAGACTGCAACACTGGGTGCGTGGTAGCAGAAAGCCATTCACCAGACGCCGCCGTCGTCGCCGCCGTCGCCGCCGTTAAATAAGAAATAAACATTACTTATTATTATTAGTAAGTAATGTTTCCCGAAGATGTAAATCTCAATATAATCTCCTTTTTAGGACTTTCGCCAAGAAAACGTTGTTGGTGCCGCAATAAAAACGGGCAAAGATGCAAATACAAACCAATGTATCTTCTGTCACATCCACGAAAAAGCACGCTTTACCAGACCCCTTTTTAAACCCTATGAAGACCTCCTTTATATTGTGCCATCGCAAAAAAATATCTCCCATCCCACCCATTCCCATCGCCATTCCCATCGCCATTCCCATCCCACCACCCATCCCACCACCCATTCCCATCACCGTATTAATGGGCTATATATAAAAATTGAACGAAATTTCCAACACACTCAACACACAAATCCAAAATGCCTCTCCGAAGCGGAAAAAACTACCTCATCTCCCATCGTTGCCCAGAATGCAATAAATTCTATTCCCACGAACACTTTGGTTATAAGTGTAGTGTATGCTCTGGCAACAGCCCCGAGCTCCCACGCATTGAACCCACTCCTGAACTTCTTGAATGGGTAAAGAAAAACACGGTGGACAGCAGTAAGCCAGCCGGCAATTCCTTCCTTACCCAGCTTAAAAGAATGGACAACACTCGTCTCTTTATAGTACTCCGTGGGCTACGGCGACAAGGCAGACTACTACTAAAATCAGAAGATGCTCTCCTATTGCTGGAAGACCAAAACAATGTGACAAGAGGACATGTTGTCGCATCCGCCGTAGCAGATTGGTGGAATATTAAAACCCGATATGTAGGTGGAAACTGGTTTGGATACTTGGTTTGCTATTATGGAAATTTTGATTCAAAATACCCACCGCGGCAACTTCCACCGCGATACCCTAATGAAATGTTGTCTTGCACCAACACATCCCATCTATTGCAACATTGATTTAAACAGATCCACATTTTTTAATACACTATGGACGAACCCTTCGAATTTCCCACCCAACTACACAGCATTGCCAATAAGCATTACAACGCTTATCCTGACACAACAGTGGAAAATGTGAACTTTATCCTTGACCGCATAGACGAGAACAAACTGCAATTCCTCCGCCGCGCCTATTTCAAAGCAAACCAATTTACACGCGTCTGTAAAATAGAGGAGCAATGGAACGAATTGTATGCCGACCCCGAAGACCAATTGTCGGGACTCCAAACCGATATACTCCTTTACCTCTTGAATATGTACGGTTGCAAAATAGCAAAGATGAAAAGAAACCAGAAATTTAAAAGGGGAATGGTATAATATAACAAATATGCGCCTTCTCACCTCTTCCATCATAGAGTCTCTTTACCTTTTCTATATGTTTCGCCATTACAAAACATCTATCGATTTAGGGATCGCCGCCTCCCCCAATGGATATTGGCTTGAACACGTCATTGGCAATGCCGAATCCTTACGCATTTGCCCCTTTGGACGTATCGCCATTCTTCCACTAATAGCCCTCCTTATCGGGCGAAACTTCTGCTCAATAATAACTCCGCAAATTATACACGGCGCACTTATTATCGCTTTCCTTCTCTCACTTTTAAATACTAATGCCACTGTATATCTCATCCCCATTTTTCTCATTGAATACAATCAATGATTTTTTTTTCACATTTATTGTATAGTCAATGAAAAATCTTAAAACAATTCTGATAATTTTAGGAATTGGTCTCCTCATCACCGGTCTTTTCTATTATATGCGATCCCAAACCATCGGCGGTCCCCAGCTCCGCGAGGTAGAGAGGTTCGAAACATCTAACTTTCCACCTATCAAAAGATACGAAAACTTATTTACGGACGAAGAATGCCAACAAATTATCGATATGGCGCGCCCCAAACTCAAAAGAAGCACGCTAGGGGTGAATATAGAAACCGGCAATCAACGAACAAGTCATCAGGCTTGGCTGCACAGAACATCGCTACCGTGCCTCGAAAGATGTTCCGAACAAGTCGCAAAGATCACAGGACTACCCGCTGATAACCAAGAAAAATGGCAGGTACTACGTTACGAAGCGGGGCAACAATATACTCCCCATTTCGATGCCTGTTCAGAAGACACAGACGAATTCCAAGACTGTGTAGCTAATGAACAAAACGTCGGCTGGGGCAAAAGAGTATACACTTTTTTCATTTATCTTAATGATGTAGAAGAAGGGGGGGAAACCTATTTCACACGTTTAAACAAAGGCTTCAAACCCAAGAAGGCAACCGCCATCTTATGGAATAATTTAACCGACGACAAATCCAAAGCACACCCCTATTCAAAACACGCAGGAATGCCCGTGAAAAAAGGTGTAAAATGGGCAATCAACGTGTGGATCCGCCAATATCCAAAAAAAAGTTAAATTGATATGAATTAGTAAATGAAATTCAAATCAACAATAATATGAAACAAATCTATGATCCTGTGCACGGCTTTATTCAACTGACACCTCTTATGATAAAAATTATAGATACACCCGAATTCCAACGACTGCGTGATCTCAAGCAACTGGGTGCAACATATCTCGTCTTTCCGAGTGCCACCCATAGCCGTCTGGAACATAGCATTGGTGTCGCCCATTTAGCCGGCGAAACAATGCGATCCCTGCACGCCAGCCAGCCCGAGCTTCAAATAACCCCCCGCCTGATAGAATTGGTCCAAATCGCCGGACTCATTCATGATCTTGGACACGGACCCTTCAGCCATCTCTATGACCATTATGTGCGACCCACTAATCAACCGGAACACGAGGAAAGAGGTTGCCAAATTTTCACAGAAATGATAACCACCTATAGCATACCCATTGGACCCGAGGAAGTTACACAAATCTTAAGAATGATTTGTCCAAAACCCGAAGACAAGTGGATATACGAAATTGTCGCCAACGCAAAAAATCAAATCGATGTAGACAAAATAGATTACATAATCCGCGACTGTTATCATCTGGGTCTCCAAACCGGAGGAGAATTTAAGCGCATCATCACACAATGCCGCGTTATTGACGATACAATCTGCTATCCACATAAAGTCCAATACGATATCTATGCACTCTTCGCCGCCCGCTATCGCCTTCATAAACAAGTATATCACCACCACGCGGTCATCGCCTATGAATTCATCATAGTCGATATTTTGAAAGAAATAATGCAAACCAACCCGCCATTCTGCGATCTAACAGATGCTGTGGTTAATTGCCGCCTCCATAGCAAATTCCGAAAACGACAAAACGATATTGCCCAACGAAAACACTGGCGAATGGTCATCGAAAAACGCTACAACCAAGAAGACCTATACAAATGCGATAATGATATAGCCGAGATAAAGGCATGTAAAAACGCAGACACCCTCTTTAAAGTACATCGCCATACAATTGGATTTGTTAGTGGCAACAAATCCAATCCCCTCGAAAATATTTGGTTCTACGCCAATAGCAACCCAACTATAAAATATAAGCTACCCCCGCAAGAAGCTGGATTCATAGTACCAAAACAATATCAGGAAACGATAATGCGCGTCTATATTGAAAACAAAGAACAGTGGGACACAATCAAAGAAGAATTATTATAATAAAGTCGCAATATATAGCAAAATGCAACATAAATACAAAAATTTAATTCAAAACTTCTTCATTGGGGGACTAATCACCGCCTCCATAAGTTATACAGGAACTTTTTTTAGCCCAGTATTAGCAGCGATATGGTGGGCATTCCCAGTTTCTCTCTTGCCCTCCATGTATTATATGCATCAACAGGGGAAATCCTTCAAATTTATTTCCAAATACGCAATTACCACCACGTATGCCCTCATTATTATGTTTATAACGACTATGGCATTGGGACATTTCTTTAGAGATGCCAAAACATTCTGGCCACCCGTAGGAAAATCTATCATTATATGGGCTGTATTAAGCGTAATTTACTTTATGGTTATTAAAAAGTTTAAGTTAGAAAAACATTTTTAATAAGCGGTCGCAATAAGAGACCCCATCCTGCAAAAGCCTTGCGTCTTATCAAATTGTTTAATAACACCTTTTTGAAAGATTAAACAACTGGTGGATCCACCAAATTGAAAATATCCAATTTCCTCACCTTTCTCCAAATGATAACCTGGTTTAATTTTACGCAAAATTTTGCAGGAAGATATCTCCACCATCCCAACAGGCATCACACAAACAACGCCAATTTTAGGATCATCGCTTCGTATATAAATAATAGCGCGGGTTTGAACATGCGTAATATATCCCTCTGATCTATCTTGATCAGAAGGATCTTCAGATTGTCTTATCCACTTGACAACCTCCAACTTACCAATGTCACGCAAATCTTCTGTCTCTCTCTGACTAAAATATAATCCTTCAATAACAGTAGCTTTAATAACAGTACCAGAAATAGGACTATGCCACCGATGATAATTAAAAGGATTTAAAAATGCCTGAAAAATATCACCGCCGACAAACATATCTACATATTTTTTATCATTATCGAGCATATCTCTTAAAGAATACGGCTGATCCTTAATCCAAAAATTACTGACCTTCTTAACATTATAAGAAATTTTATAAATAGTGCAATCAAAGCCTGAAACAATAGCTTTATCATTATCTGGTTCATAAATAGGACGCGCCCCTTTAACCAATTTTCGAGTGAAAAAATCATTCCAAGATTTAAAACCAAAATATTTAGCATTCTTATTATGTTGAAAATCAGACATATGAATTTTTTTCAAGGCTTTTTTGGAAAACCATCCGTTCGGTCCGTGATTCAAAACATAACGAGACTTTGGACCATCTAAAAATTTTGACCATTCTTTCAATATTTTTTTAAACATATTATTAATTTTTTTACGCCTAAATGCCGCAATACCCGTGGGATTTCCCATAGCCCATAATATTATTGCTGAGAACGGAGTTCCTACCAATAAAGTATCATTAAATTCTGGAGCTTTTGTCATTAATTTATTTAATTTTTGTAATAAATCCTCGGTATTAGACAAACGATACAGATCATATTCTGCACCAGAAGGAATATCCTCAATCATTTGAGCAATATACATACGTTCAACAGGATTTTGTTCTAGCATTTTACGAAATTCCTTTATAACAGAATGCTCCGTCCCCTTAGATCTCCCAGATCTCCCAGACCTCCCACCCCTCTTAGCCCTCCCAGACCTCCCACCCCTCTTACCCCTCCCACCCCTCCCAGACCTCTTAGCCCTCCCACCCATCCCACCCCTCCTCGATCTCCTCGATCTCCTAGATCTCCTCGATCTCTTCGTTATTTTCTTGGTTTTATATCCCATATAATATATGAACCTATTTATTTATCTACAACATAGAGAAATAAATTACCCTTTTTTTCCTAACACGCCCGTTAATATTATCTTACAACGCCCGTGGAACCACGAATTAGAATGGTATTTTGACCGTCTATCTTACCCCCAATATTAAGTATGAGCATCCAGCCATTCTACCATTCGTCCATAGTTAGGGGTGCCCAAACCACTGACAGGATCCCATCCCTTGGTCGCTTCAAAACCCAAAGAAGGATCACAGCACTGCATTTCTGTGCACCAATTATTACCCTCTGTAATATCCGTAAAAATAGACGGATCATCCGCCCACATCTTATAAAGCACAGGATTCACAAATCCCAATTTAGCCTTACCCAAGGTCACCTGATGGTCATTTAGCAACGCAACCAACCCCGCAAAAACAGGCGAGGAACAGCTTGTTCCATCCACAGCACCAAGAGAACCACCCATCACCACTGGACAATTATGACCCACCGTCGCCACATCAGGATACCCGCGCCCATTTCGACTGAAATTCGCCGCCATTTTCGCACCTGAAGACAAATATCCCTTCACTACCGCATCCTGCCACGTAGGGCGCGTCTCTCCAAAGGCGCCAAAGCCGCCACCCGTGGTCCAACCGGTAACAGCAAAATTCGTCGGTAATTCCTTTGTACCATTTACACAACCATATTGTTGACACAAAGGTGTTTCCCAAACATTGAGAGAAGAAGATTGTGAGGGAACAACATAGGTAGCCCCAACACTTGTAATATATGGCGAAGATCCAGGAAAAACAGGCGACACCCCACTCGCTTCGTCGCAACCCTCGTTCGTCCGCCCAGGTGCGCCGGCATCCCCACTCGCCACCATCACCGAAACGCCGCGCAAACCCATCTTCACATATTCCATATTGACTCTATGGACATATTGAGAAGAAGTAATATTTGGGCACGCGCCCAATCCAGATTGACATTGCTGGAATTCCGACCACCCCCAACTAATGGAGAGAACATCTGGAATCTTGGTACTATTCAAGAAATGAACCGCAAAAGAATACAACCAATTATCTTCATGCCAATACCAAAGATCCACATTTTCAGCAACTTGCGCCATCATCTGCACATCCAACTGCGTCTCGGTATCAGGACCGCCATTGGTCCCCACCGTATGCTCAGTAGCAATAGAAACCGGTGTCTCGCCATTCAATGTCTGCTGCTGCGCA
>Ga0114999_10007618_pt1 | contig 12251 bp, 5 predicted proteins | sample ArcticOcean_MG_C_3_FD_89820 | JGI IMG/M metagenome (GOLD analysis project Ga0114999, IMG submission 89820) | Marine microbial communities from western Arctic Ocean - ArcticOcean_MG_CB8_126 | ecosystem: Environmental > Aquatic > Marine > Oceanic | place: Arctic Ocean: Canada Basin | collected...
AAGTCACACGCTTGGCGTTCTGTACGTTGTTTCACAGGAGTTGTATTCCATTCGACTGATACATCATTAGGGGGCTCAAAATCAGTAGGGAAACCCAATGGTTTGGGATTAATGGAGAACCTATCCTCGGCCCGTTCCTTTGCTTCTTTAATTCGGTCGCCTGATTGGCTATTCTTTCCGCCACCTGTTTGACCACTTTGGGATTGGCTTTTGTTGCCGCCCTGGTTTTTATTATGGTTGTTTTTTCTCGGTTGGTGGTTATTTTCTTCTCTGTTGCTTCTGTTCACTTGTAATGGCCGAGAAGCCCCTCCCTTTTCAACCTCCGGCTTACTAAGCAGGTTGATTTACAGATTATTTTGTTGAATCAAAGATATGCAATGCCTGGCTCTGATGGGTAAGCAAATCTTGCTTTACCACCAATATCTTCTCCATCTCCAGCAAGGTAAATGTTGACATGTTGAATATTTAATTCGTTGCTGATGAATTCCTTAGATTCATTGAGAATCGTTACTTCATCAAGGTTAACTTTCAGAACGCTTCTTTCAGTTGGGGACCATTTGTACAATTGTTTCATGATTCGTTTCCAAGCACCAGGGACTTGCCCCCTCACATCTCCAACCTGTGTAAATGGCCGCGACATAATTTCCCCCATTGCCCCTTTCATTGGGAAGTCATTCTCAAGCAATTCAATTCCTGTACGTACTAATGCACCTTTCCACTCTTCAGCGATTTGGAAGGTTACAGATGTTGCCTCATTCTCAAGGTGTCGTTCTGCTAAACCTTTCATTTGTCTAGCCTGATCAAGAATAGATTGCAAGAAAATCTCACGGGCCAAGACTGGATTTATCCCTTCAGTCTCATCATTTTTATTTTCACCAAACCCAAGTGGCTGGATTGCAATCAAGTTTTCACCTCCTGCTGATGACCAAATTTCTTCAGCAATATGAGGGGTCGAGGGGTGCAGCATCTTAGCCCAATCAAGTAGGAGTGAACGAGCTAATTGACCGTTGCATCCACCACGTCGCTGATACCAAACAAGGTCAGAGTATACTTCGTAATGGCTGAGCATTACACCGGCTCTTAAATCAACAGATTCCATTGCTGAAACCCATTCTGTTTTGCGAATTTCAAATTGGGTACTCAACCATTCGTCAATCGGGGATTCATCATTTCCCCACGACAACATTTCACGGCTCAAATTCCAAACAGCCTTCATTTGTTTGTAGCATGATTCCACACCGCTATCAGACCAATCCATTCCAGCAGTAGGCTGGGCTGCAAACAGAATGAATAGTCTCACTGTATCAGCGCCATATTGTTCAATCATTGAAACTGGTCCGACAGTATTACCAAGAGATTTACTCATTTTGGCACTACGTTCTGTTAACTCACTAGAGCAATATGGGCAAGTATTCCCTCTTTCACTTACAGGATGGGTGATGTTACAAGGTGCACAATACGGTGCTTGGGCATTGACCATTCCTTGACATAATAATTCTTCAAAAGGTTCATCAAAATTATGTAAGCCCATGTCTCGTAATGCTTTCGTCCAAAATCGTGCGTAGATTAAGTGCATTTGCGCATGCTCAATTCCACCACAATAAAAGTCAACATTCATCCAATAATCAGCGGCTTGATTGCTGAAGCATAAATCGGAATTATCTGCATCGGTGTAGCGCATGAAATACCACGATGAATCAACAAAAGTGTCCATTGTGTCGGTTTCCCGTTTTGCTGGATTTCCACAAGTAGGGCAGTCAACATTGAGGAAGGTGGGTGAGGTTTCCATTGGATTACCTGCTCCACTAAAGACTACATCATCAGGTAGCATTACTGGTAATTCGTCCTCAGGAACGGGGACAGCACCACATTCATTGCAGTGGATAATAGGAATTGGAGTTCCCCAATACCTCTGTCGAGAGATTAACCAGTCACGAATTTTCCATTGAATCATTCCGCTTCCTGAATCTTCGCTTTCAAGCGCTTCGATAACAGCCCGCTTTGCATCATCTCCGCTCAAGCCATCAAATCCAGTTAGCACAGAATTTGTCATTTCGCCATATCCCACGAAAGCGGAGGTTAGTGGTGCATCATTGTCTACACTTGCTTCAAGTAAAACACGCTTAATTGGCAGGTTATGTTCAGTAGCGAAATCAAAGTCTCGTTGATCGTGTCCAGGTACAGCCATTACTGAACCGGTACCATATGAACCGATAACGAAATTCCCAGCATAGATTGGTATTTTCTCCCCACTTAGTGGATTAATTGCATACCGACCAAGGAACACACCTTTTTTCTCCTTCAACATACCTCTATCCATGTCAGAAAGTTGCTTTCCTTCTTTCTCCATCAGTCGCCATGCTCGTTCATTTTCGTGACCCTTAACCAAATCCTCACATAGAGGGTTTTCAGGGGCATGAGTCACAAATGTGACTCCAAAAATTGTATCAGGGCGAGTTGTAAAAGCTTCAACTACAAGACCATCATCACCTTCTACTTTGAATTTAATTTGTGCACCTTCTGAACGCCCCATCCAATCTTTTTGCAGTGCTTTTACATGACTAGGGAATTGTATTTCTTCCAGCGAGTCAAGTAGTTCTTGTGCGTACTTTGTGATTTTCAAAAACCATTGGTCCATATCTCTCTGTGCTACTTCACTTGAACATCTCCAACATCTTCCATTGTGTACCTGTTCGTTAGCTAAAACGGTGTTACATTGTTCACACCAGTTAACATTCGCAAAAGTTCGGTATGCTAATCCACTCTGGTAAAATTTCAGGAAAAACCATTGATTCCACCTGTAGTAGTTTGGGTCATGACTCATCACTTGACGATTCCAATCGTGTGAAAAACCCATTTGTTTGAAGTCTGATTTGATGCTAGCGATATTACGATCGGTGATATCTCTTGGGTGGCCTCCTTCTTTGATAGCAGCGTTTTCGGCAGGCATTCCAAAAGAATCGAAACCCATTGGGTAGATGACATTGAATCCTCTTGCTCGGTGATAACGAGCAACAGCATCTCCGATGGAATAGTTTCTAACATGGCCAATATGCATTTTCCCAGAAGGATAAGGATACATCTCTAGGCAGTAGAATTTAGGTTTATCAGTGTCCAATGGAGCGATGAAAATTTCTTCATCTAACCATCTCTTTTGCCACTTATGTTCAATGCGTGCAGGTGAGAATTCCTCCTCCATACAATCAACCCTTCAACGACATTAACATTCGTTATTGAATAGCCGAATCATACGTCCGCTATCAAAGGAACGGAATTATCATGCCTCATCAAGTAAAGATGGGAAGTCACCGGAGTTAATCAGAATCAGTGCGCGGTCAGTCAGCCTGTACCTATAGCGCATGGCGACCCTCTCCTTCTCAACTAATCCCCAATCCTCTAGTGATTTGAGATGGTATGATACCAATTGTTGACTAGTTTCCAACTTGTCAGACAATTCTTTCTGTGATAGATTGAGAATCTCATTTTCGTGGATATCAAGAATTTGTAGAATCTTACCCTGTAAGCTGTTGGGGTCGGGAGTAAGTACTGGGACTGGTAAATCATCATTGGCAGTTCTTGAGTCAATGGATGCTGGATAGTATCTAACCTTACGGCCATCCTTACGTCTCCATACACGTTCATCTGATTCCAATACTGAGAGGTGGTGGGTTAGTTGTCCGTTTGACATTTGCAAAGCCCCAAGCAATGCTCTGAAGTGAATGCCTCTGTGTAGTTCAATGTAGGCGACGATTCTACCTCTTTGGTATTCTCCACCTGATTCCTTAGTCTTGCGAACTAAGCCAAGAAGAGCAAGACCATATTTTGTTGCCGGTAGGCGAATCCATTCAACTTGAGTAACAGCACCAGCAATCAGTGCGAGTAAACCAGTTGAAGCAACGATAGCAACTATTGTTGGTGCCGCAGCAGGAATTGAAATCACTGGTGTTTCAGATGCTCCTTCATTGTCGATATTAGCATCTGTGGGAGCGATTTGTGCTTCACCTAATACTTCAACCACAACAATGTGGGATATCCAACCACCACAAGCAGTTGAGGTGTCAATAGTCTCCTCAACCCAATATGCTCCTCGGTGGTTTGGAAGCGGCTTCCAGTTGTCTATTAGGGTAGATGAGTAAGCGTGTTCATTATCATCAACATCGATTAGAATCCAACATCCACCAACATCTGTAGTGACATATTGCCAACTACCTTCAGCCATCCAATTCAATAGAGTGGCATCCTCCTGCACTATTGTTCCATCCCCAGTCTCGGTTTCGGGTCCTTCTCCTGAGTTCTGTTCCTCATCCAGTTGGGTTGGGGGATTCCAAGTATGGGCCAATTGTGTAGTGAATCTAGGTGTGCCAGTAGTTTCTATGAAGATAGACCAAGTTCCTTGATTGAGTTGACCAAAATCGATTGTAAATGGGTCGAATGGTATACCATTACCTGCAGCAATAGTTTCCATCATCCCTCCTGATTCTCCACACTGTTCATTCCACATCTGATGAGGTTGTGACTCACCAATACGTTGTAGAGTGAAGGTTAAGCGACATTCTTGAGGCCAGTGAATATCTAAGTCAACTTGGTTCTCTAGTTGGATTTGGAATGTAATTGATTCTTGGTCAGTGCCAGGATTGTTAGTAAGTAAATCAATCACTCTAAACTGGGCTAGGCTAGTGTCTTGCATTGATGCTATACAAGCAGACCCACTATCACCACCGTCGTAATTGATTAGATATTCAGTGGTAATCCCATACTCTGGGATTGATACCACCATTAGGTAAGAACCATCGTTGAGTTCACAATTATTATCAGCATTCATTGACCACATTCGCTGGTCAATAGTAAACTGGCTAGTAGGATCAATCTTCAGTTCAGAAAATTCAGTTTCGCAGATATCATTTAATCTTGAATCCTTAGTTATCATCCCTTCCTCAGAGATTAATTGAATAGAAACTAGACAACTACTGTTGAATTGCAACTCAGCAGACACCTCGGCTGAATTAACTAACTCAGTTTTTACTTGAATATTATCAGCATCAGTAATGGTTCCATCCACACCACCAACTCCTAGCAAACCAATATTAATCTCAACTAAAGCCTCAGGTTGTGCTTCACCTATTGCTAGGGTTGCATCAAAGGTACTAGTCAAGCCACTCAAACCGGTTGTTGCAACTTCAATGGACCATTGCCCTGGTTCAAGTTGTTCACCATCTGAGGTAAAGTCCCATACCAACCAACCCAAAGGAAGTGAATCACCTACTCCAATTGTGGTGCCTGAGCGACAACCTAAATCAGTCATTGAAGGGGGATTTGATGTGTCAATTGTGTTAGCTTGAATTGTAACCATGCACCCTTCGTCAGCATCAATCATTACTGGGTTACTACCACTATTGGTGAGTGAAACATGGGAATATACACTCTCTCCTGACAAATATTCTAACCCACCACTAATTGCTGGAGCAGTATTGACTTGCAAAACCAAGTCTTCAATTAACACAGGACTGCGCTGGAATTGTATGGGTTGTACATGTGTTGCCAAACCAGATTCAAAGTTGAAATTTATTGTTACATCACCACTGTCGATAGTTGCTCCAGATGAGTTTTGCCATTGCCAATCAAATGAGTCAAGATTTCTTGTTTGTCCTGCCGGTATGTCAATCGCCCGGCGTTGTTCAAGGCAGACTCTGTGATCTCGTAGAGAGGTGAATAATTCATCATCTTTGTCAAGTATTTTAATTTCAACAGGGCAGGATGGATTGTATTCGATTGATTGAGTAGTATCGCCAGAATTCTTCACAGAAATTGAGATTGAAAGAGCTTCACCCCCATCGTACCAAATTGCTCCGGTAGTTGGCTCGTCAATAGAAATCACTAATTCGATATCAGCAGAATCTGCACTTGCAGAACTAATTGCAAGTGGAGCAAGTAGGATAAAAGCTAGCCCAACAATGAGCAATCTACTAGCAGATTCACGTCCCCTCATACAGCCGCCTCTTATAGAGGCGACAAACCCACTCACACTTAAGACCCGCCCTGTTAGGTAAAATCCAGTAATTTCAATGCCCGCCACCCCCTCGCATGATTTTGATGTTAGTCAAAGGTGAGTTTGACCGCCGAATGGAAGATGATGGGATTGAGGTATGGGTAAGTCAACAAGGACCGTTTGGAAATGTCAATACAGCATTCATTAATAGAGCCACAAATACAGTAATAATAATTGACCCGTATTCTGCTAAAAAGTGGCTTTCAGCCCTCGAGGGTGAAGGTTTATCACCGACTCACATCATCTTAACACATACTCACAGAGATCATACCTCAGGGGTTAAGAAAATCATGAAATCACACCCTGAAATTCAGCTATGGGGACATGTTGAATCCAACTATCCAAATTTACTTGGGAGAGTATTATTCCGTCACCTAGATTTCACTCATACTTGGAATCATCCGGTTCATTCAGGAGAACAATGGATAGCAGGTGGAATCACTCTTGAAGTCACTCATACACCAGGCCATGCACCGGGCCACCTCACTTTCCATGGTCACGGGGTATTTCACGCGGGGGATCTTCTCTTCACTCAAAGTTCAGGGAGAGTTGACCTTCCAGGGGGGGATTCTGAATCACAATGGAAAAGTGTTACTCATGCTAGGGAGATTCTCAAAGGATTGCCTAGTGATTGGCGATTGATTCCCGGGCATAATTATGCCTGGATAGATGGAACTGAGAGAAATTGGGTCAGTTTATCTCAGGCACTAGAGCATAATTTAGCACTTAATTCACCTTCATTAATTCAGTTTGAAGAACTTGATTTTTTACGGTTCAACGATGACCTAGCAAAATGAATTTAATTCCTTCATTGATGTCGGGGAAATATTCATAGTGGGGAATATCTGGGGAGGTTTATGGATGATAAAGAACAACTAAGGTATGCCAAGATAAGGTATCCTAATATTGCATTTAGACGCGGAGACGAGGTAAAATCATTCTTTTTTAATATAATATATGGATTGATTTGGGTCGTTTCAACTATTGTTATTTCAGGTTCCGGATATCTCTATGTGAGCCCCTACTGTGGGCTAGGGATAATTCTAGTAATTCCAATGATGAAATCTCTATTGGATGTATTGATGGGGAATACTGTTCTTGTTCGCTTGACTAAAAAATCGGCTGATGGAGCACCCGGTTCATTGGTTTACAGAAAAACAAAGGTGAAAACCAAAAAAAATGCAGGTATCATGATGGGCATGATGTCAAAATTTTCTGTTTTGGATAAGGACTTTAGAGACGGGGTTGGAAATATAGAGAGCATGATTTCTGAAGTTCTTGAAGATAATGAAGAAAATGAAGAAAAAGCATTTGCAATTGCTATGGCCCTCAATATGGATAAAGACAATGATGGCATGGTATCAGCCCAAGAAATGCTGTCCTCAGATAATATTTTATCTAGTTATGATATGGGAGATGGTCAAGGTGCAATGAAAGAAATTGAGGAATTCAGTGATGAAATTCTCCTCTTCCTAAACTCAAACCCAAATACCATTAGCAAAGAAATCATTGAGAAGTTTTCTAACGGTTCATCAAAAGAAGACAAATACGATCCATTTGCTTAGCGTGATTGAGGGCTAAGTGCAATTAGCATTAGACAGATTTCAAGATAACATTGGTGTGTAAATCAGTGGAAACTGCACTCTGAATGTTGTCCCTTGTGAGGATGTTGAGTAGTCAACTTTGCCATGCATCAAATTACAAAGTGCTTTGACAAGTGTAAGACCTAGGCCTACACCACGTCTAAGTTGCCCATCTTTGACGAGTGCTTTTGAGTATGGCTCGTACAACCTCATCTCTGCTTCATGAGAAATTCCTGGTCCCGTATCTGATATTTCGAATAAAACATTATCAGCAACAGTGCTCACTTTGAGGGTTATTTCTCCACGTTCCGTAAATTTTACAGCATTATCTAATAATTGTTCAAGGACATCTTGAAGTCTCATTTCATCAACACACATTTTTTCTGGAGCACGAACCATCTCTATGTGGAACTCAAGTCCTCTACGTGTGCACAATTTTCTAGCTGCCTCACTTGACCTTTCAACCAATGTGTCAATGTCGTGCCATTCCGAAGTAATTCGAACAGTTCCAGAGAGAATGTTAGAGTATGTGATAACAGAATCAATCATCATTCTGAGGGAATCTCCTGCATCAATGATTTCACCTAAGAATTCTTTTTCTTCAGTATCAAGATTAGGTGATATATCAAGTAAATCTGCAAAACCAAGAACTCCTGAAAGAGGAGTTCGTAAATCGTGGCTGAAGTTTGCAATGAAACCCGCTTGAAGATTATGTGCCCGTGATAATTCACCGTGGGTTAGTCGTAATTCATGAGCAGCACTCTTTGTCTCAGTCAATTGTTCTTCAAGTGCGTGCTGTAATCCAATCAATTCCGTTATGTCCTGATAAGAACATACGACGCCACTGAGTCGCCCATCAACACCAAACAATGGTTCAGCAGCACCCACCAAATAGAGCATACGACCATTAATAAATTCAATACTGAAATGCCAATCACGTTGAGATTCCTCCGTTCTTAACGCCTCTAAAAGAGGCCCTTCGGTAGGACTCATGGGGGCACCATGGCCATCCCGGAAAATGTGGTCTTCCCCAAATTCATGAATCCACTCTGGAGTTGCAGGTGTAGGGGGTAAATCTGGCAACATCATTTGTGCTGCTCTATTGGCGTGTACAAGGCCACCCTGTGCATCAATTTCTATGATTGCACTGTGCATTGAAGAGAGAAGAGCACGCAACCTTGCCTCCATAGTTGCTGGTGCGGGGCGGGTGTCAAACGGGTCCATCTATCAGCCTCCTTGGCCTTTGGGAAAGGAGATTAGGCATAGCAATTGTGCTTGAGTAGGTGGCTCAGAGTAAGTCATCAAGGTCCAATGCATCAGGCAATGCCTCAATCGCTTCTTCAGCACCCTTTTCTTCAGCTTCTTGATGTAGTTGCCAATCAGCCTTCTCTACCCAGCCGAGTTCCTTGGCTTTCTCTAGGTCCCCTTGACCTAGATAATATTCAATCCATTCTTCGCGGCGTCCATCTTCTTCGTCAAATATTTGTTCTTGTAAGGCGACATTTTGGCGTATCAATTGACCACTTCGCTTTGCTGCTTGGCGAGCAACCATAGCAACTAGGATAGCTAATAGGAGGAGAACTCCCAAACCACCGAGTAAATATGAGCCCAACTCTTTCAGAGACATTTTGTCAGCACCGCCAGCTCCAGTCCCTTCAGCTTCTGTTATTTCACATACGCCGGGCACTTCCCAAACATCAGGGTCATAGATACAAATGTCAGCGATATCAGACCATCCATCACCATCTGTATCTTCACAGCCAAAGCGGTCTTCCCACGAAGTACCATATTTTGATCTACAGTCATCTGGTTGGAATGCATCACGAGTGGTATTATCTCCATACCCGTCTTTATCACTGTCTTTATGCTGTGAACGAATGAGTGGGAAATCATCAGGGTCGGTACCATTTGGATTGTCTCCCCATCCATCGCCATCAGTATCATTCCATTGAGTTATCTCATCAGGGAATGAATCTGCTAGTTCAGCATCAATGATAAAATCCCCGGGCCAATTTGTTTCGCGAGTATCATTCCAACTTGAATTGCCCCAATTATCTCCGTAACCGTCATCATCAGTATCTTTCCATTGGCTAGGTGTGTTAGGGAAATCATCTCGAGTATCTGCCCAACCATCGCCGTCAGAGTCAATACAGCCGTAGGTATTTCCTTTGTAACTAGTACCAAAAGTATCTGGGCAATCATCTTTTTGTGCTGCTAGAGGGTCATCTGCATATCCATCTCCATCACGGTCTGATGAACGCATTGGGTCCTCAGGATAAGCATCTTCGTTATCCGCGACACCATCTTGGTCGGTGTCGGGACAGCCACGAGTAGTTTCGCCTTCCATTTGACCATATAGTGTTGGGCATAAATCAGGTTCATGCGCATTTTCTACATAAATACCTGGCCACGATTGATTTCGGTCAAACACCCATGAAGCATTCCCAAAATTATCACCGTACCCATCTAAATCGGAGTCATACCATTGAGTGATCTCATCGGGGAACCAATCACCATTATCCCCGACGGGGTAATCACCATGACCATCTCCATCACGGTCGCCACATTGGGATGGATCATCTTTGAAGAGATCTGGATTATTGCCATTGTCGTTATCACCACACCCGTCTCCATCTCGGTCTAACCATTGAGTAGCATCTCCAGGGAATGGGTCTCCGGCATCGGAATATCCATCTCCATCCGTGTCTTTACAACCGGTGCGGTCAATTGATGAATTTCCATTAAATCCGGGGCAAGCATCTCCATCAGTTCCACTTGCATTATCTCCAAATCCATCTCCATCAGCATCACACCATTGGGTTGGATCGTTAATGAAAGCATCACCAGTTCCAGTCCCTTCTCTGCAGGCAGGCCAGTTAGCATCAGGGTCTGACCATCCATCTCCGTCAGTGTCGTAACATGCGAGTCTATCCCAAGTAGAGTCGCCATATACATGGGGGCAGCCATCTGAACGGCTGGTAAATTGTTCGTCTCCATACCAGTCCCCATCGCTGTCATTCCACTGTTCTTCATCAGTGGGAAATGCATCAATGTCATTCAATTGATTTGGTGTCATGGTAATTAGAACGCCTGGCCAGTCAGAAGGTCTAAACCCAACCCAAGATGCGTTAGCGAAGTTATCCCCATATGTGTCCCCGTCGGTATCATCCCATTGTGTTGGGTTGTTTGGTAGTCGGTCTACAGTTCCAATTGGATTTGGGTCCCGGGTATCTACGATATTATCAGGATGCCCATCACCATCAGCGTCAGCCCATTGATATTGGTCATTTGGATATTCATCATTCAGGTCTGACCATCCATCTCCATCAGTATCTGGACAGCCAAATCTATCTTCAGTAGATGTCCCAGCAACAGTCGGGCACTCATCGGGCTCATTTGCAGGTGCAGGGTTATCCCCAAAACCATCATTATCAGTATCATTCCATTGTGTGCCATCTTCAGGGAATGCATCATCATTGTTTAGTACTCCGTCGTTGTCGATATCAGGGTCAACTATCCAGTGGTAAATGCCTTCGTCATTTCGTCCATGTGCTGAGATGATATAGTCACCATCAGGATGCCAACCGACCCCGTAAATGCTACCACAATTATTTCCATTGCCGCTAGAAGTACAACCACCTGGTCTAGGTGCTGACATAGTGTCAATAATAGTCGCGGAATTAGCATCTACTTTGAATATTCTCAGACTAGCTCCGTCTGATTGATAATATGTGTGTGCTGCAACAACTTGAGTACCATCAGGTGAATATTCAATATCATTACACGAGGTAGATGTGTCATATTTCCAATTTTGTAATCCACTTGCCACATCGTAAAGTCTTATTCTTCCCCCCGAACCTTCCCATGCTTCACAAGTAGCAATGGTGTTTCCATCCGGAGACCAAGTCACAGCATTGTTTACTCCTCTGTTGGTATTGATTGTCCTGTTGACATTCCAACTTCCTGTATTGTAAATCCAAACATCCTCGCTGCCTCCGATAAGAATTCTACTGCTATCAGGACTCCAATCTACTGAATAGAAACTAATCTCAGAATTGGGATTAAATGAGGTTATTTCAGAACCATTCAATGAATTGTAAATTTGTACTTCCCCACTCCCGCTATTTCCCGACCGGCTAATTACTACAGCAATCATAGTTCCATCAGGACTGTATGCAACCTCATTAGCCTGTTCCCCGTTACCAAGACTTACTGAAAATAATGGAGTTACATTGCTAGAGTAGTAAGCAAACAATTCTTCATCATCAGTAATCGCTGCTATAAACATTCCATCCGGCGACCAATCTGCATCCTGAATTGCATCTCCACTAAATTCAACAGATTTTATATTCGTCTTACTTGTTGTATCCCAAATCCGTACCCAGCCATTTGAGTTCGACCAACTACCAGTATTTTCCGTAGTTAAATATTTACTACCATCGTGGTTGAATAATGAAACATATTGGTCATCACTCATTGATTGTCGGTTATCTTCTAGAAACCCACCTGCTTGAATGACCCATGGGTCAGCGAAATCACTTGTACCATCACCGTCTCTATCAGGACATCCATCCCTGTCAACAGTGCTATTGCCAAACGCTACAGGGCAATCATCAGCGCTG
>Ga0114999_10007623_pt1 | contig 12245 bp, 16 predicted proteins | sample ArcticOcean_MG_C_3_FD_89820 | JGI IMG/M metagenome (GOLD analysis project Ga0114999, IMG submission 89820) | Marine microbial communities from western Arctic Ocean - ArcticOcean_MG_CB8_126 | ecosystem: Environmental > Aquatic > Marine > Oceanic | place: Arctic Ocean: Canada Basin | collected...
AACCGGCTACTGAGCCCTTTAGGTGATCTTCGGCACTAAATCCTTGTGAGTTTAACCATGCGGCATAATAGCGTTTGATTTCTTTACTTGGAGCTCCTACTCTCTCTGCAATTACTTCAAAGAGTGGATTTGCTGAACCGCCTTCAAATACTGGGGATGCACCATCTTCATACCACTCATTGTTACCAAATACATTTTTCAGTAATTGTTTTCTCTCTTTTGGGCTTAATCCGCGCCATTGAGGGTCGGTTCCGGTATCTTCTTCATCATCATCGTATAGACCATATTCTTCTTCATCCATTTTAATCACTCTCCAATTGGGTTGCCGTCAATATCACAATCCACTTCTTCGCCAGTCTCTAAATCTATGTAATAATACGAACCGTCGTCTGGGTCTTTGAATACGTTCTTTTCACCTGGGGTGGTTGCACCTAGGTTGTCTTGAAATGCTCTTTTGGCTTTTAGTGCGCCTCCAAATAACTTGCCACCCATAATACCACCTAATTCCATCATGCCCTCTTTGATAACATCGTCAGCGCTTTTGATTTTTCTTTCGGGGTCCACCGGTATACCGTATTCGATTAGTGCTGCGATAGAATTAACTAGATTGGTTTTAAGGTCCTGAACTAAATGCGGTGCCAAGTAAGGATTTGCAATAAGTTTGGCATAGAGTTGAACGAACTCGTCGCGGTTGACTTTGAGTAAATTGACGAGGTTGGGGTCAATGATTTCTGCTTCGGCATGAGTATACTCATCTTTAGCGAAGAACTCTTTTTCGTCAACTACCTCATCACTCATATGGATTCTCCCCTGTTGCCTTTGGGGACTTACTCGGTGTAGGTTCTTCACTCTCACCTGTTAATCCTAGTTCTTCTTCCAACTCCTCTAAAATATCGCTAAAATCTTCTAACTGGGTTAAAATTACAAACTCTCTAACTTGTTCAATTAGAGTTTTCTCGTTCCACTCAATGATAACAACTCTTTCCCAAGGGTACATTGTGAATTTGGGCTGGGTCAGATCGTTTCCTTCTGGGTCTTTACCGATGGTGTCTGTATAATCTACATACAACCCATAAGTCCCCTTGATAACTTCTACATCTGTGAACTCCTTTGACTGTCCTTCAACATCAACAACAATTACACGGTTCGCCTTGACTTGCATGAACTACGGTTTATTCATCGGGTAGTTAAAGGATACTCCTCAAAATAGTGACTTTTAATAAATTGGTTGTTGCAGACACCCTTATTTCCCCGATGTAAAATTTATTCTAAACATGGGCGGCAAGGGAAGCGGGCGAAAAAGGATTCGATCGGAGCACGACGCACCTAATCCTAAAACAATGCGAGGCGAAATGAAACGAGACCGTATGATTTACGAACTTCTGTTTAGTGGAGAAGATAGTAGAACCATCAAGAACCGCTTTATGGAAGAAGTTAGAGAAGAATCTTCGCAAGGTAACCTACCTCAATACCGTTTAACAGTAGATGATATGGATTGCATTATAGATATTCAGCGTTTATGGGAGTTAGGAACCTTTAGGAACATACCAGACGTTGTTGCTAGAAGGTTGTTTGCACTAAACAACCTCCCAGAATTAATAGACGTTGATTCGCTGGCTGACCCTAATACCAATGTTAGTGGTTGGCATAACCGTGCATTAGTGGCAATGGGCTTAGAAACCCTACGACTTTACTTAATGGGTGTGGATCCCTATATGCGTAGAATCATTAGAAATGTTCTAACAGCTAATGGTAAGAAGTTAAACATGAAGCGTTTGCTTCACGGGGTTAATCATTCTGCAGAAGCGTTAGAAACTGATATAAATTACGAGGACGATGACGACTTCGACTTTAGTTCACTCGACGATTCGAACTTTTGACGGTGTAGTGATTGGTTCCTTGGTGTAACTAAAATCAATTTCGCAAGTGCCACCGGCACATGCGACCTCTCCGTTTAGGTCGGTGTTGTCTTCTGCTTCGGTCACCAAATCTAAATTGATACCTGTTAGATTCTTTAGGAGTGCTTCGTATGTTTCTTTAGAGCAGTCCTCAAATGGTAGTTGTTTATGGGTGTGGTCGTTTTCACTAAAGGGGAATACAGATAGGCCGTTGTATGAACCACGGTTTTCCCACATCCACTCCCCGACATCTACCCACTCATTCTCCTTTATAGAAATTGTAGCCGAGACGTTGTGACTGTTTTGACCTTCACGATGCCCTGCTTTGACCCACTCTTTACTGATGAGTTCAATACGCTTGAGTAGTTGTAGTGGGCTTTCGGTTCGATATATAGCATCATCTGGCGCCTTTTGAGGAGCCGAAATAACTGCCTGGTCCTTCGGGTTAAAGTAATCATCCTCCACCATGTCTGGGTGGTTCTTTGCTAGGTAAGTGTAAATAGATTCGTTTTTACCTACGCGGATTCTGCGTATGTAATAGGGAGCGTGCCAAGCATGAATGCCACTACTAGTCCCCAATGTGAGAGAGGTTGTTCCTGCTGGCTTAACACAAGTAGTGCGTGCTGCTGGATTTATTTTGATCATCGCAGCCACTCGACGGTTTTCTCTCTTAACGATAAGGCTGGCTTCACCCATGTCAAATCCAAGGACGACACCGGAAGCGATGCCAGTCATACTAACTCCGATTAACGCTTCTTTCTCGGTAGTGTGACGCCAGTCATCTCTTAGATAGTGGAAGTCAGTATAACCCGCTTGTAGTGTTGCAATGAAACTAGCCACCTTACAGCGACCAAAGTAATCCTCTTGACTTTCAAGGTTAGAAGCATTAACTTCAACTAAGTTACAGAACTGATTAGGTCGTAACGCAATCTCACAACATGGGTTAGTTCCCCAATCCTTATCGTTTGTGAAGTAAAACCCTGGCTCCCCACTACCACTTAACCTAACTCTATTCCATAGATTGTCATAGAACTCTTTATCTATTCTATGTCTTAGTAATACTACTGAATTATTTGCTCTCCCTCTTTGTGGATTTAACTCATACCATGCGCCTGTTTTACAGGATAGCATTTCATCATCATCTGCAGAGAATAAACTAATCATAGCGGCTCTACGGATGCCTCCTGCTAATACTGCATCAGCAACGTGGCACATTAAATCATGCGCTTCTATCGGTTGGAGTTTATCACCCGTCTCTTTATTTGCAAGTATGCCTTCAATTTTGACTAGACACTCCTTGAGTGGTTGGGGGCCTGGTGCTTTGCCTCCGCTTGTTTTGAGAATGGCTCCTTTGCTTCTAATGGCAGAGAAATCAAAACGAATTGTTGGCCCGCCATTGAAGTAATTCTTAACTATAACCTTAACCGCATCCGCCCATCCCTCGATCGAATCGCCGATAAGGTATCGCTTAGACTTGTTAGGGTTAGGTTTTCTAATCTCTGGAAGTTTACCAATATGGTGTTGTTGTACGGAATAACCTACACCCGTCCCACCTAATAGGAGAAACATAGATTCGTGAAAGGCAGCTAAATCATCTATAGGCATATACGCACAGTTATAGATTCTATTAGGTGAGATTTCTACAGGCTTCCCTGCGAACTGCATTGAGCGCATAGAAGGTAAAACTTTCTTATCGTATACATGTTTATATGCACTTTCAATCTCATCGCTTAGTTCTGGATAGCGCTTTAGATGCATCTCCTTGTTACGGTCTACTAACTCTGTCCAATTCTCTCTACGATTTAGTTTTGGTAGGTATCTGGCATACTTCATGTGAACAGTAATATCGCTCAAGATTTGTGTTGAAAGTTCCATTTTATATCCCCTTGCACCGCAATCCACGGCGGGTAATTTGGGGGAACTAGATTCAGCACTTAAAGACCACTAGAGAAAAGGGTGATTTTGTCTAGTGAGATTAGGAAGTGACCTGGACTTCGGTCATTTGAAGCTCTTGGTCGCCGTCCCCTGTAATCGAGTTTTGATTGAGTTTGAAATAATTATCCATGAAGTCAAGTGCCTTTGTTTTAGTAGTAAATGAAGCCACCACTCCTAAGTCATCTAACTTGACTGTTGGTGAACCTACCCGCTTAACTTTTCTCTTAACATCTTCCTCCTCTGATGCTTCTTTAGAAACTCCGGTCATGATGAGATCCTCAACCTTTGGGTCTTCATTTTCCTTGACTACATCGTATGTAGTTTTACGACCTAACATTGCACAGTCTGTCTTTGAACACCATACTGCTCTCTTGTTTGGATTGTGTACTACCCAAATTGAGGGCATTGAGAGTTCAATGCCTTTCCCCTCAATAGCAGTCATTACAGCCGCTAGTTTGGCTTTTAGTGCGGCAATTTCCGCACTAGTGTCACTCATCCTAATTGCCTCTTAGCATTGTGTCTCTTGCTGTGCGGGGTAGCATGATTTCTACGCCTTCTAACGGTGGTCTTTTTACGAACGCTCTTCTGGTGATGTAACCTTTGGCTATGGCGTTGAGGGTATCTTCGGTTACTACCGTTTCATATGAAACGTACTTGGCACCCTGCCAAGTAGCATTCCACCAGCCGCGAGTGCAAGCAAATGCGACACGCTTTGATTCGTTAGCCAATACACATGCTTGGGTCGGCCCTGTCCACAGTTTCCAACCGTCTGTTTGAGTGCAAGTATAATTTGTAGGTGCAGTTAGTATAGCTAACTCATTGATTCTAGCCTTTATTTCATCGAGCTTTTCCTCGGGCATTGACTTACCAAATCTAGTGACTCTATTAGTAAGTGACTGAAATTCACGAATTAAATCTCCTTCCTCAGGTACCTGAGGTGCTTCTCTAATTGCTACAACTGCTGCTTCCATCTTATTCGCCTTTTCTTCTGCAACTTCTTCTGTAACCGACTTCACATCAGGTAATTTATACTGGCCGACTTTATAATCAGTCCAGTGTTGACTTAATTTATTCACAGAAACGCCTTTGTGAAGCGCTCTGAACTCATTCCATGTTACCTTCTTCTGGGAGGGCATGAGGTGTGGGTGTTTCTTTACTAACTTTAAGGTTGCTAATGAATTCCTTCAATTCCTTTAGTGCTTTTCTAGTGGCATTTCTAGGTGCTTTAGACAATCGAATAGCGTCTGCCTGGGTTAGTTTTTTGACCCCATATTTATCACACATGAGTTTCAACCACGCAACAATAACTGCATAAGGGTCCGTCACACTTGTCAAAGGTGAACTAGATTCGTACTCTTCTAGGGCACTCATAACTAAGGACTCTGGCATCCCTAATAATTTACCTACTCTCATAAAGGTCATTTCTATCTTGGCATCTTTATGTGGTGATAGTAATGTGTTTATGATTTTATAGAGAGATAGAGTCCTATTAGCATTAATCTTGTGTTTAACCAATGTCGGGGCACTTGGCGGTATGGCTCTAAGGTGTGACGCCACAGCAATTATCTTGGGGGCAAGGAATGCTTTCTTTTCTTGTTCACCCGTACCTCTAAATAAAGGGTGGTCGCTTTGCTCTAATTTTCTAAGTGTATCAATAATTTCACGTTGGTTATTACTTAAGAATAAAGCTAGATGCATATCAGTCTCATAGATTTGATTACTTAACTCTATCATTGTATCTTCTCTGTCAATGCGCTTACTCATATCAGGGGTTTGATCTTGAATGCTATCTGTTTCTGCAGTAGGTAACTCATCCCCAATGGGGCCCGCATCATAGTCCTCGTCTTCATCAAATAGGTCCACATCCTCGCCGCTATAAGGTGCCATGTCAAGTTGATGGAGACATGCTGTGCAAGACATAATTCCTCCTTCGTCATTCCACTTCCCTTGTAGTGCAGGGCACTTTGCATGAGGAGGTTCATGATGGCAGGTAAAGTTACTTCCTAATATGCTCACGAATTTGTTGCTTTCCAACATGAGAGACCCCCTTAATGAACAACTGCGGTAATTCTTTTTCTCCTGTCAATGCGATGATTTGGGCCATCTTAGGTGAACTTGTATCTTCTACGTCCACGAATTCATACTCTATACTTGCATCTTCTAGCATCTGCATTGTTGACTTTGTTTGGCTCTGCCAAGAAAGTCCCCATAACTTATTCAACATGAATGATGGCACCTGGCCGTAAGGGATAACCTTTTGCTTAGGGAGAAAATAGTTAGGTACATGGATGTAGTTAGTCCCTGGTCTAGATTGGGTGTAAGTGAAACGAATGAAGAGTCAGTAGACTCTATTACTGAATTGATTGGTCTCAAGGATCAAATATTTGAGTTAAGTAAACTCGTGGCCTCAATGCAGCAACGTATATTGGTGTTAGAGTCAACTAATACAGAGTTAGTTGAAAACATGTTTTCATTGGTTTCCAAAGAAGAATTAGGGATTGAGGAGCCGGTTGTCACATCTGTTGACTACTCTAAGGCTATGGAAGAAAACGAAGTGGTGGTTATCAAAAGCGGTTTTACTACTCCTTCACCCATAGAACTAGATGAAATCAGGGGTGTGGTAAAAGTGGAAATCGAGCCTACCGGCACTCCCTCGGGTGAAACTTCCGATGGGGTGGTAGAGGAAAAGGAGTTTGGTGAACAATACAGTACAGCATTGGTGATGGCTGATTTAGTAACAGCCCACATCAACGAACATGGTGCTATTCTAAATAATCAAGTCAAGAAGAGAATTTACACCCCTAACGAAATTGAAGTTAGCGCTAAGGATAAAAAACTATTAAAAGAGTTGATTGAAGAAGGTCACACCACATTCCAAGCAACCAAGTTAGATAGTTTTAGAACGCTTTATTTCGTCGGTGAGGATGCGGGGGTTGAGTATGAAAAATCCTATGGTGGAAAGAGCGACTGAGTGGATTCTAGAGGGTGAGCGTAGAGTATTCATCTACTCCAATACTGACTACGAATGGGCCGTAGGGTTGAGAGCCAAGATTGATACCGGTGCTGATACCGGTTCTATTGATGATTTACTAGCCCAAGCCTTGGGGTTGAAGGTGATAGGAAAGATAGGTATTCGTAGTGCCAATGGTAGAGAGACTAGAAGTGTATACGCTACCTCAATTAAGTTTGATGGGGAGATTTATGATCTCTCACTCACAGGTAGTGATAGAAGTAAACTAGAATTCCCATTAATAATTGGTCGTGATCTTCTCCAAGAGATATGCCTTAGTGAAGAAGAGTAGTAAAAATACCTTCACTAGATAAAGATGGTCTTTTGTCTAGTGGGTTAATTATATTTAGTTATAAGTATTTCTATAAGGGTATATAAAAGAACTAGACAAAGAGGCCCTTTTGTCTACTCCAACTAGACAAAGAGCCCCTTTTGTCTAGTCGTTCCACTCAAAACCGTGCTACTGAAAAAGTCACCACTAGACAAAGTGGCCCTTTTATCTAGTCACTTCATTTATTCATTTTTATGTTAAGGGAACTTGCCAGCTCTTTGTAGCGGTTACGAATTGTCACTTCTGTCACATCACTGGCGTCAGCAATCTCTCGTTGGGTTCTATTGCTACCAATAACATTAGCAGCAATGTATATCGCTGCGGCTGCAATACCGGTCGGACTCTTACCATGAGTCAACTCACGTTCTTCAGCGGACTCTAGAATATCAAGTGTCTTACTCAATACCTCACTAGATAAACCTAACTTAGAAATAAAACTGGGAACGAAGTCCACGGGATGATTCACATCCATTCTAATCCCCAAAGCGTGTTTTAGTATCTTGTAGCATTTAGTTAATTCCTTCCTACCAACCTTAGCTGCACCACATACCTCATCAAGAGTTCGACCTAACTTGTTCCGATTACAGGTCAAATAAATACTAGCAGCAACCAACGCATCGATACTTCTACCTCTAGTTAGACCCTTCTCTAGTGCCTTTCTATAAACTAAAGCTGTTTCCTCGGTCAGTCCCTTGGCGAAACCTAGGTTCTCTCCTATTCTCGCAATTTCTGGTAAAGCCTGTGTTAAGTTACGGTCAAATGAGTTCTTTACTCTTGCTCGCTGTTGCCACTTACGCATTCTATGATATTGACTTCTATTAGTGGAAGAGAGTCGTTTACCAGAGTAGTCTCTATTCTGCCAATCTATACTCGTGGATAGTCCCCTGTCATGTAATAGATATGTAGAAGGCGCACCCGTGCGCGCGAGGGAATCACCATGTTCTGGACTAAATACACGCCACTCGGCTCCCATATCAATCTCAGTATCCTCTAGAACCAATCCACACTCATTGCAAACCAATTCTCCCCTAGTAAAGTCTCTTTCTAAATTACGAGATCCGCATTCTGCACATTTGACCGTGTGTTCAACACTTTCTACCCTGTCCTCTTCAATATCCATTTCAAACAGTAACTCGGGCAACCCAAGTGTTATTTAAATGATTAGATATTATTAATCTACCGTATTTTTTCGTTACTACTATAAACCCCCATTGATGGTGGAACTTCCCGGTGAAGATTACATGAGTGGAAAGGCACAGCAAGCGGACCAGCAAAAGAGGATTTCCTTTGATTTGCGGGGCGAAAATGCTGAGGCCTTTGAGGAGTTTAGATTGGCTCTTGCTAAGAAACTAGGTTTCAATATCTCACCAAGTAAGGTAGTTCTATGGACATTAAACCGTCTAAAAAACCTTGAGAGTGTAGAAGAGGGGGATCGAACATAATGGACCCCTTAACCGATCCAGAGGCTATTAAGGCGGCATACGATGCACTTAGTGATGATGTCAAGCAGGGTTTGGATTGGAAATTAGTAAAACAAAATAAATCATGGGCTGTTGAAAGAGCGGCAATTAAGGCACATCTCAATTCACACGGTTCCCTTTCATTAAAGGACGCCAGAGATTTACAGTTGGTCCCAAACAACACGCCGAGCCGTGTTTTTGTTGGGTGTATAATAAATCCATTAAATAAAGAAGGATATACAATTAAAGAACAGTTAGGGGCATTACCTAGAAAAGCCATCCTATATCACACCCCAGGCAACGCAGTCACAGTAACCACAAGTGTATTCGATGAACCTTGTAACGAGGCGGCTATCCTTGTAGTTACTAAATACATCAATGGCTTCACTGGTTCAATTAAGGTCCTTAAAGACATTGAAGCATCAAAACAGTTCCCATTCATGAAGGTAAATACCAAACGCAAGAAGTTCAATAAATTAATCATTAATAATTTGCCTCGTGGATGTGATGGCACTGAGAGACCATTTGTATATTACAATGAGGTGAAAAGATGAGTGAAGAAATAGAAGAAGGAATAGACGAAGATGCTGTGCGAGACCATATGTGGAGTGAAACCGATGCTGGTATTCGTCGCTCAGTTCATGCGTATTTGGCATGGCACTCAGGAGCAGTTTTTAGAAACGCTATACCAACCTATAATGAACGCAGCGCCTATCTAGACGAACTAGCTAACAATGCAGAGTTGCATGCTGCGGAACATGGCATCAACCTTACTGACGGTAGAAGACTTCGTAGTCTACTATCATTAGATACCCAGACACAGCACCAGAAAGGGGACGCTCCTATTTGCTATCTAGATGTAGAGTTAATTGGTAATGGTTTGGTCTTCCCAGGATTTGGTGAACCTAGCGGACTCGATATGGCTCCATTAGCGGACGGTTATCCCACATTCCATAAATATGATGATTTCAAGCACGCTTACAAACAGTTATCTTATTACATGCAACACTACCCAACAGAAGTAGACTATCAACTTATGAGACTACAGCGAGCATACCTAGTTATCGCTAATTATGAGTTTCTAACGGAGGTAGGCACATTTCACTTCATTCCACCAGAGTGGCATATCTTGGGTGTGCCTGATGATCGTGACCGTAAGATTAGCCAACTAAACTTGGCATATGATGTAGGCAAACTAGTAAAAATCTCAGGGCAAGTTATCGAAGTAAGTCTAGGCAAGACCACCTATACTGATATTGCATGGAAATGTAAAGATGTGAATTGTAGAAACGTCCACTTCGTTGAACAAGATTCGTTCCTAAACATAGTATCTAAACCTGAGCCCAATTGTGGTAAATATGATGAAATGCAGACAGGTGAAAGCGCAGGATGCAATTCTAAACACTTCCTTAGACTCCCGCCACCTATGTCTAATGCGATGGAATTACAACGCCTAACTATTCAAGAGAACACAATAGAACATGGAGAGGCCAAAACAATAAAACTAGAGGTTAGAGGATCGCTCACTAACAAACTACTAGCAGGGCAAGGCGTAGAAATCATAGGCGTACTTATGACGGAACCGATTGCCAAAGGCGCATTATTAGAAGACAAATTCATTTTGGTTCGCTCAATAACTGAAAAGACAGATCTATTTTCACAAGTTATCGTAACAGAGGAAGAGCGAGAGAAAGTTCGAATATTTGTTAGCACGCACTCCTTTGATGAGAGAATGGCTGATATGATTGAGACTCACGCGGGTAGAATTCATGCAGAAGAACACATTAAGAAAGCCATCATGCTTCAAGCGTGCGGTGGGGTTGAAAATAAATATTCAGAGACGGGAGGTAACTTCCACATATTATTAGTGGGCGACCCAGGGACAGCTAAAACCAAGTTACTACAACTGGCAGCAAAGTTACATCCTCAAAGTAGATTCGTTAACGCTCAAAACTCATCACAAGCAGGATTGACAGCAGGTTGTATGCAAGTAGAAGATATGTATACGGGAAAGCGCAATTGGGCATTAGTTCCTGGGACACTTGCATTGACACATACGGATGCTGTCTGTGCAATTGACGAATTAAATCTCTATCCAGGTAACATGGGAGACTTTAATGACGCATTGGAATCAGGCGAAGTATATGTGGATAAGATTGTAAAAGGTAAAGTTATCACTGATTGTTCTGCTATTTGTGGATGTAACCCTGATAATGGTAATAAGAAGAAGTGGATTAGAGGAGAGCAATTATCTTATGCTGACCAACTGGGACTAGACTTTACAATAACACAACGTTTTGCTGCAATCTTCGTGTTAGAGGATATACCTGATCTTCGTCGTGATGAAGAGATAGGGCTATCAATGGTTAAGGGAGTAACTGAGGATGAAGATACCGAGGTCGACCCGAGTAAACTACAATTCATTCAAAAGTATATTGCTATGTCCAAGGAGATAAACCCCTTACTTACACCTGGAGCCGCATCGTATATTGCAAAAGAGCACGCAAGAAAAAGAGCAGAAAACGACGGCGGTAGTGATTCACTACGTTCACACCGTCAAGTAAATGCCTTGGCTAGATTGACTACTGCTATAGCACGCTTCGACTTTTCACCCAAAGCAACTATGAAACACGTCGGATACGCTGAAAGTATTCTAGCTGAAACACTAGAAGAAAAAGACCCAGGACTCATAAGCACAGGTAAAACGCTTGCCGAAAGACAACTTGAAGACGAGTGCAAAGAGCAAATCACACTTTACTTTGAAACACTCACAACAGAGGCCAAGACAAAGGTGCACAATGTAGAACAAATTCACAAATTCATTTGCGAGAACTTAGGTGGAGGTTGGCGGCAACCGACTAGACTTGAAGTAAGTAGGTGGTCGTCCGTTGTATACGATGAGACAAATCTCCTCGTTAAATGGGGAGATGACAAATACGCACTCAAAACGGAGGACTAAACATGAATGAAGTAGTTAGAACTAGAAGAGAAATCCTAAAGCATATAGAAACTTTAGCAGAAGAGAATGCAGATGTAATGTATTACCTTTCACTAAAGGTGATTTATGACTATCTAAAGGATAAGATGGATAATACACCTGCGCCATCGGAGTTAGAGCAAATATTAGATGATTTATGCAAAGCGGCTAATGACTTTAACAAGGATAAAGTAGGTTACCATTGGAGAGAGTTATTATGAAAAAAATACTAGAGTTATTAGATAAAGTAAACGAGATGTCATTTGACGAAATTGAAATAGATGCCGAAGGCATCATGGTTAAAGTAAAGCGCCAACCCAAAGTTATCACTAGTCAAAGTAGACAGTCATCTAATCCCTTAGACGAGTTTGGTGGATTTGCTACCGCTAAAGAAGTGAAGGACCCAGGGCTTGCGTCACACGGTCAAGTCAAGTATGCGAGAGACCTACTAACCAGGTCATTTGCTAACGACGAAGTAGCGTATATGGATTTCCTTGCACACACATTGGAGTTACCTATGCAAGATATCGCCCACCCTGACACTTGGGATGACACTATGACTAGAGAAATGGCGGCAGTAATTCTAAATCCGTTAGAGAAAATGAATGGAATTAATAAAAACCGCTGAACCGGT
>Ga0114999_10007629_pt1 | contig 12240 bp, 12 predicted proteins | sample ArcticOcean_MG_C_3_FD_89820 | JGI IMG/M metagenome (GOLD analysis project Ga0114999, IMG submission 89820) | Marine microbial communities from western Arctic Ocean - ArcticOcean_MG_CB8_126 | ecosystem: Environmental > Aquatic > Marine > Oceanic | place: Arctic Ocean: Canada Basin | collected...
CGGAGCTATCATAGTCTGCTTGGGTTTCTGGACGTTTAGGGAAAGCAAATTGAACAGAGCCACCCAGAAGGAGAATTTCGATAAGTTCGTTGATATTTCAGCAGAGTGTTCTGGACACATGGCAAGTGTGAGTGCAAGACTTGAGAACATAGAACGAGAAATTGAGTCAAGCAAACAAATTCAAATGCTCTCCAATAGAAATGGGTAGCATCAGACTTTTTTTGATAATCATTTTTCTGACAGGATGCTCAAGTACAGAGAGCTTAGGTCACTGGATAGACACATACCCTAGTAGGGTATCAATCTGGCAATGTGTAGAGTCAATTACACCATATAGAAATAAGGAGTGTTAGATGCCATTCATTATAGCAGGAGTAGTTAAAAGTATGGCCTTTTCAATGCTAGGAAATTCTGGCGTAATTGAAAAGGTCATAATTCTATTGTTAGAAACTTTAGCAAAAAAGACTGACTCAGATGTCGATGACAAGTTGGTTAAATTGCTTAAAGAGTCGCTCAATAAGTAATTAGCACCTAAAAGGTACTATATTACTTCGCCGCACATTCTGTAAAATAACAATCGTAGGAATAGCTATGTTAATAACTCCCAATTTTTCTACTGAAGAGATGCACTGCCAGTGCCACTACGGGTGTGGGCAAGATACGATCGATGATGAGTTCATGCGGATGCTTCAAGCATTGAGAGAAGAAGCAGGATTTGCATTTAGAATCTCCAGCGCAAGACGTTGCGAACTTCACAATGCAGACATCAGTTCTCACAAAACGAAATTAGGGATTCATACTTTTGGTAAAGCAGTGGACATCCTCACTGGTCACATAAATACAACATCTGTTCTGAATCTCGTAAAACAAGCACAAGCTATTGGATTCACTGGTCTGGGTCTTAATTTTCGTGGTGATAGAAAATCGAGATTTTTGCACCTTGATAATCGTGATTCTGAGTTTAGCCCACCAGCAATCTGGACATACTAGCATGGAGATAACTCTTGAATTTGAAGATACTGATATTATTGTTGAGTTTGAGCCTGAGTTTGATCTTTCCATCAATTGCGTGGACATCGAAAAAGTTCAATGGAACTTTCAAGACGGAAACCATACGAGAATTGTGGCAGATGTGTTCAGTAACCCACAAACTAGCAGGAGTCGCAGGACATCTCTACTACCAGATTTGCGATTGTGCGATTGACGTAATGAGAGAAAGATTTGACAATGAGAGTTCTATCCGAAGTATGTCTCCAAAAGAATCAGCAGAACTAGCAGTTCTTGTAAAATTGAACTGCAATGAATATAAGTTGAGGAAGGATAATGAGAATAAAACTAGCCAAAAAGATTCCTTGTGAGGTTGAAGTTTTTTCTGGAGACAAACTCATAGACAAATATATTGCACTTGAAAATGATCTGGTGACAAAAAATCCATTAGGTCATCGACCACTCCAGAACATAGAATTTGAAGATAAAAAAGTTGAAACAGTTAAGTACAAAACGTAATGGCCTTATTACCAATTAAGATACCTGCTGGATTTTTCCGGAATGCAACTCAATATGAAGCAAAGAATCGCTGGTATGATGGTAATCTAGTCCGTTTCTCTGAAGGTAGATTACGACCAATTGGAGGTTGGCAAAGACTTGCAGACACTCAGATTAATAAGAAGGGTGCAATAAAGTCACTAACAATTACAACAGCAGGGACAGGGTATTCAGGCAGTGGGACGCTAGGATTCAGTGGTGGGGCTGGATCATCTTTCGCTGGAACTTATACAGTTTCAGGAGGTGCTATTGCAACTGTCACGATCACAAACTCTGGTTCCGGATATACGTCTGCTCCCACTATAACAATCTCAGGATCAACATCTGGAACAACAGCAGTAATCACACCAACCTTCTATTCAGGTGTCGATCCAATCAGAGGACTACACTCTTGGAGACTTGGTACTGGAGCAAGGTATTTAGCAGTAGGTTCAGTACAGTCTCTAAGACTTTGGGATGGGTCACAATCTTCTGGTACTAATGCGCCAATTTTTGATATTACCCCTACAACTGCAACCATACCATCTGGTAATATTGATTTTAAGGATCAAGGAGACTTCTTAATTGCTGGACTTGGATTTGGAGCATTGGAGTATGGAGGAGACAGGAACTTAGATGGTTCCGGAGGAACTGCATCTGGAGGAGATGTCTTCGGCACACCAAGATTCCCTGCGGTAGACCCAGATATAACGGACGCTGATGCCTTTCGGGACAATTACGTTCCAGTTTGGTCGCTGGACAACTTTGGAGATGATCTAGTAGCAGTTAATTCTGGAGAAGGGTCAATCTGGTATGTTGATTCGTCTGGACTGTCATTTACCAATTCAACTCAAACTGCAACTCCAGCAGTGTTGTTGTCATCTCTTGGAAGTTCAACAGGAGTTCCAGTTGATAATGTTGGTGTCTTGGTCACTCCTGAGAGACACATAATGGTTATTGGTGCAGGAGGGAACTCAAGACGCATTGCATGGGGTCATCAAGAATCATTGACCGATTTCACTCCATCTGTAACTAATACAGCAGGAGACATTGACATACAGACAAAAGGGAAGATAATAGGAGGTTTCAAGACTCGCTATGGAGTGCTTCTCTTCTTCACAGATTCAGTCTGGAAAACCAATTATCTCGGCCCTCCTTATGTGTATGGCGTTGAACGTCTGACCGAAGGAGGAGGTTGTCTAGGTATGAAATCTGTTGCAGGTTCTGCTGATTTTGTTGCATGGATGAGTCGAGGTAGATTCTGGAGTTATACAGGAGGATACATACAGGAGTTAGCTTGCGATGTTGCAGATTACGTTTTCTCTGACATCAATACTGATGTTGAAGGATTGATTGCAGGAGGTCACAATGCAGAGTTTGGAGAGATAACTTGGTTTTATCCAAAGGAGGGAGATGGATACCCAACTAGGTATGTTACATACAGTTATCGTGAAAAGCATTGGACTACAGGTTCTTTAGAACGCTCTGCTTGGGAGAGTTCTGACTCACTTGGTTATCCAGTTGCTGGTGGAGTAGATGGATATTTGTATAGACATGAACTCGATCCAGATACTCAGAGTACACCAATTTTGAGAGAGACAACTGTAACTGCACCAGCAGATGTTTCAGCACTCTCTGCTTTAAACTCAAGAGTAATTGCAAAAGGAGTAAATACGACTCTGCATCCAAACGTTGCAACTGAGGAACATCTTTGCTATGCAGAATCGGGTGCAATAGAGATTGGTTCTGGTAATAAGATGATGTCTGTCTCACAGATAATTACAGACAGTGATGCAGGAAACAAAGGACTCCGTATGAAAATCACTGTACAAAACACTCCAGATGATTCAAATCCTTTAGTCAAAGGTGCTTATGATCTTACATCAGACGGATACACTGACACTCGCTTCACTGGAAGACAAGCATTACTGAGAGTAGAATCCCCATTTGATCAAGAGTGGAGGTTTGGTGAGATACGTTTTGATGCATCCGCTTCAGGAGAGAGATGAGCCAGACTCAAAAACCTCTTCCGAATCCTCCAGAGGAATATGATCGAAACTATATGTTCGACTTAGCATCTCTTGTGATTTCAGAAGAAGCATCAACTGCAAAAACTGACAGAGACAATATTTTTACAGACGGATCAATTGTTTTAAAGGACACTGCAACAAATAACTATTATAGATTGAGAGTGACAAGCGGAGTTTTAGGAGTCACGATTCTAGTAGAAGATTCAAAAGGAAGACCAGTAACTTCAGATAATCCATACGCATAAGGTAACTATGATGAACGCACGACAAGCAGGGAATGTATTAAGAAGAAACGCTCCACAAGGTGAGCATCCAGCATATATAAGTAATCAAGAAGCATCTTGGTTAAAAGGTATGGGTGGTTCTGGAAAGAAAACTAAGTCTGGACTGAGGAGTTACTATGCTGGAAGTATGACCGGAGATGATAACTTTGGGGAGAGAGGTAGGAGTGAAAAAGATTGGAGTTATAGTGCAAGTGATATAGGGAACCTAGATGTAGGAGGATGGGTAGCAGACAAGTTTGGTGGTCGCTCAGATCAAGGGAAATTAGATGAACATCAGAGAGTAGCGAATATGGGTCAACGTGGTTTTGATGCACAAGGGAATCCAATTGAAGGGATTGTACAAGGTGGAGCAGACGCTACTGGTCAAATAAGAGATTCGTTAGGTAATTTAGTCAGTGGAGGAGGTCAACAAACACGAAACAATACAAGTTCTTCAGTCTCAGAGATAGATAAACCAACGCATGAGTTTAGGAAGGACATTTATGACCGGACAACAAAGGTCATGGATACTCCTTATGAGAAATATGGAGGAAAAAGATTTGCTGATGCTTCAGCAGATACTCTTACTGCACAAACTGGAGTAAGAGATATGCAGGGGGTTGGTCAAGGAGCATATACATCTGCTGGTAATACTGCAACAGGAGTTCAAGGTACAAATATTGATCCAATTTCAGGTCAGTCTTTTTTAACTGGTCAAGGAGTTGATGAGTATATGTCTCCGCATACTTCAAATGTTATCTCAGGAATGCAGGACAATGCAATGAGAACAATGCAGATGTCGAGGAACCAGTTAGGTGCAAATGCTCAAATGGCTGGAGCAGGTATGGGTTCACGTTCTGCAATTGAAAAAGGTGTCATGGCGGCTGGTGTGCAAAGAGATTTGGGTCAGCAAGTAGCAGGAGCATTGGAAGGAAGTTATGCTCAAGCGGCTGGAACGAAAGAAAAAGATATGACGAGAGAACAGCAGAGGCAGAGATACAATCAGATGGCAACTGGTGAAGAAGGTAAGTTACGACTTGCTGGAGCAGAAACCGGAATTAGAGCAACTGATGCAGGACGCAAAGCAGGATACGAAGACTCTTCGATGCTCTCCAGAGTTGGTGCAGATATAGAAGGTCGTGATCAGAATGAAAAGGATTTTGCTTATGATGAACATATTGAAGGTCGTGATTGGGATAAGAACAATGCAATGTTTGGTTCAAACGTTCTATCTGGCGCACCAGTTGGAACAACAACAACTCAAAATAATCCTCAGTATCGTAACCAGAGAGTAGATAAGTTTGGTCGAATCATCGCAGGAGCCGCAGGAGGTTGGTTAGCATCTGGTGGTAATCCTTATGGTGCGGCTGTTGGTGGTGGAATGGCGGCAATGGATTGGTAAAGGAGAAAATTATGGGAACAAAACGGAAACAAAAAGGTTACTCTTTCAATCCTATGGATTGGTTCAAGGGAGATTATGATTTTAATCCAAGAGGTGCTATGTCTGCATGGGATCAAGAAAGGAAAGAAGAACGAGAGTTGGAGGTTATAAAAGGACTCCTAGCAAAAGAAAAAATGAAAGGTGGAGGATTAACTGATGAAGAAAATGCAGTTTTTTTAAAAATTGCTAAAGAAACAGAAGGAGACTCTACCGATTTTGAAACAGTACGAGCGAAACCTGAGTTTGGAGGAGATGATGTATGGGATCGAGATTATATTTCTGGACAGATAGCATCAGAGGAATTAGATGAGTTTAAAACTTATGCTCAAGCAGATCATGGTTTAGATCAAGTCGCTGATGATTTGTCTTATAGTAACAAGCAAGACTTAGCGAGAGAGGATCATCTTTTACGAAGAGGGTCAGAAGCACCCATTTCTGGAGGTATGACGGACAATGCTTTTGCGTCCAAATCTTCCAAGATGTCTCCAAATCAAAAAGTTGCAATGGTTGGATTATTAAAAGATTTTATGACTCCACAACAGGATGATCCTGCACCGCAAGTCAGAGGTGCAGGTATTATCAAAGGTGGTGGAACTCCGTTTCCATCACTACTAGCAAAGAAACCAGAACGTCCAAAATACGTTAATAAAGGATTGATCTAATGGCAAGTATTTCAGGAACAAGAGTTAATCCAGAGACAGGAGAAGCGTTAAATCCAGAGCAACAGGGACTTTTGGACTCTCAGAACGAGTCTGAGGAGTACGAAGGGATGTCTCCATTAGCAATGGGTCTGTTGCAAGCAGGAGCATCTATGATGCGTTCTGGTGGTTGGAGGAACACTCCAATGACTACAGGAGAAGCAATTGGTCATGCGATTCCTGCTGGAATAGGAGGTTACTATAATCAAGATGTGCGTAACCAGCAAGGTGAAGCTGAGTTCTATGAACGACAACAAGCGGAACAACAGGCACAACAAGAACAAGATCAAGCACGACAGACACAAGAACAAGAGCAATTACAGATACAACAAGCTATTGACCAGTTAGACCTTATTGATACTACGATTATCAATAGAGGGACAAAAGCAATGTTGAAAGAGAAGTTAAGACAAGGAGGGGAATCATTCCAAGAAGCAGTGACTAAGATCATTGAATTGACTTCTGAAAAAAGAGCAGGGAAGGTACAAAAACATCCAGACTTCCCAGACCTTCTAGGTCAGTTTGATAAAGATAATAATTGGAAACCGATTGACGTTCCAGAAAAAGATTTTGCTGGTTCCCCTTTAGGTACTTTCCAGATTGGTTCTGACAAATCCAACAAAGTCCTTGCATTACAAGAAATTACTACTGTTCCAGATAACGCAATATATATGAATGCCAAAGGTCTTGGTTTCGATGGAAAGTATTATGGGGCTGAGATCACTTTCCTTGATAAAGACCATACACAAATTAAAACAGCAGAAGATGAAGAAAAAGAAGCCCAAGTGACTCAATACTTAGACCCTAAATCAGATGAGTTTAAAAGGATTCATCCAAAATTGGCACTTGACTTAGGCAAAGGTGATCTTGTCGGCATTAACAAAGACAAAACTATAATTGGATACAAATTAAAAGATGATAAAGTAGAAGGTGGGTATATTTGGTTGGCAGAAGGGAATGAAGTATTAAAGCAATTAAAGTTAAAAAAAGATATAGAAGGTACTGATAATCTATCTGTAACACAATTTAAAACAAAATTCCCAGATTTAACTGCACCACCACTTACAACGAGGATTGCGGTTGATAAAGACAATAATATCACATTCTTTGATAAGGCTGGAGTGGAGGTGAAGGGGAGATCACTTTCAAGGGTTAATTTAGTGGACGTTTCAGGCAACAGTGATGATATAATTTCTTATCACATTGATGATAAAACTGGAAGAATCATTAATAGGATTGGGAAAGCAAAAATAGAGAGGACTCCAGTTGAGAGGGTAAGATACAATCAAGATAGAGCAGACAAACTCGTTAAAGATAGAAACCTAAACGCTATGATTGATGCTTTAGGTAATGATTATGGAGTCGATAAGAGGACACTTGCTTTTTACAGAGAAGGGGTAACAGGGGATTATGACAAAACCTTTAATAAGGTTACTGATCATTACGGAGATTTTGTAAGTCTTGACGAGGCAGTAGTAACAGGAGACATCTTAAACAAAAGGATTAAGAAAGCAGGAGGTAAAGGTGATGTATATGATAACACCTTATCGTATGCTAAAAAGGCTGGAGTATGGGAACAGTACACTCCAAGTTCAGATTGGATAGTCTCAGGAGAAACAGGATTAAGGAAAGATTTCAATCGGATCACTAATGATTACAGGATAGCGGCAAGGGGGCATGATGGAGTTATGGAAGGTCTTGCTTCCGATAATGGATTTGGTGACATCATGGCAATCACCTCTTTCCGTATCATGTTTGAACCAAACTCTGTGGTTCGTGAAGCAGAATTTGAGATTACAAGTCAGGCTGGAGGTTGGTTCCAATCCATGTGGAACAAGCCTCATCAACTTATGAAAGGTGATCGTTTGTTACCAGATGTAAGAGAGAAGATGAAAACATTGGTAGTAAATTACATGAAGTCGAGAGAGGATTATGTTGATCGTCATTACAACGATTATAGGAAAATAGCTCAAAAGAACTTTAAGAGCAATGCTGGCATAGAGCATCCTTTTAAATCATACAAATGGTCAAAGCATTATGATAAGAAAGTTAAGGTAAATTCTGGGAGTAATGCTCAGATAAAAGAAGCCGCATTGGATCAATTAGGTGAGAAAAAGGTGGGGGGTTAAATGGCAAAGAAGGAAAAAGGAAGAACGGACTTTAAAACTGTTTTAAGATCAATAAGAGGAGGTCTTATACAAGTGGATGAAGAAACAGGAGAACCCATATATAGTAAAACTGATCTTGATAATCATATTGAAAAGAAAGGATGGACTCAGGAAGAGTTTAAGACTGCATGGGTGAACCATGCTTCGATCCAAGTTAGGAAAAGTAACCCTGAATCAGTATGGGGAGCCGCTAAAGGATATTTAAGGGAGGTTGCAGATGGTCTTACAATAGGATTTTCAGATACAGTAGATAAGTACCTGACAGGAATCATAAATAATGATGGTCTTCTGCTCCCTCGTAACGATGAATTAGAATATACAGAACAACTAATTGCAGAGGAACGTGCAGACTTTAGAGAAAATTCACCTATCAACGCTTTTGTGGGGAACATGGCAGGAGCAATGACAACAGGTGCAGGACTAACAGGAGGGGCATTAAAGATGTTACCTAAACTTGCTCCATCTGCACAAGGGTTAAATATAGCAGGCAAGACTGTTCCTGCTTCAGTGGCAAATGTGGGGAAAGACCTTGCAGTTAATGTCCCTCTTGGAGTGGGAGAAGCATCTTTGTATGCTCATAACAAAGGTGGGGATGTTGCTGATGAAGCAGAGTTTGGAGCAAAGGCTGGAGTAGCTGGGACTTTACTATCAAGACCACTTGCTAAAGGAGCAGAACTTCTTGGAGACTTAGGCAGGGGGATAAAACGAGCAGTTTTCCCAGACAGTAAAAATGCAAGAGATCAAGGTTTGGAAAGAATAGTAGAAGATTGGGAGTTAGATGGAGTTAAACCTGAAGCAAAATTAGAAGAGTTGAGCAACTTAGGATTAGGAGAAGAAGTTAGAACTGGATATTTAGGTAAATATAATACTCAGCAGACAGCAAAAGATGCCATTAACACAAGAGGGCCAGCAAAAACTATACTTAAAGATAATTTGCTGGATGACATGGAAGGTAACAGAGGATTAACAACAGATTCAATGAAGAAGGGGTTAGGTTTTAATGACAATGGAGAGAGTCTGTTAAAAGGAGATATTATCCTGAAGATGAAAACAGATTCAAAACCATTCTATAAAGAAGCATACGCACTTCCTCCAATCAATAATCCAAAGTTGGATTCTGTATTAAAAACGATAGACGATACAACTGGTGGAGAGTTCTACCAGAAAGCTCAGAAGATTGCAAAAAGAGAAATAGAGTTACTTCCAGAAGAACTACAAAGTAATGCTCTCCTTCCAGATGAAATGCCTTATGGCAATGTCCCTGTTGCAGTAGTTGATTACGTTAAGCAATCAGTTGATGACTTAATCAAGTCTGCTAAAGGTAATGATCGAAGGACTCTTATTGCCTTGAAGAAGAAGATGCTGGACATCGTAGACGTAGAGACTAGGATAAAACTTCCAACAAATCAGTTAGACCCTTCTGGTAAACCTCTCCCCCTTGATGCCACTCCTCAGTCACTTGTTGCAGTAGGAGAATCACCATACGCAAAAGCTAGATCAATCTACTCTGAAGGACATGGCAACCTAGAAGCATACGACTTAGGTAAAAAAGCATACACTAATAAATCTGCTTCTGAGGTTAAGTATGAAATGGATAGTCTCGCTTCTGAAGCAGAAAAGGACTTGTATAGATTGGGAGCATCCACTGAAGCAGTGACCAAATTAAATCTCTCAACTGCTGATACAACAAATGCTTCCAAGAAAATGCTGTCTCCTGAATCAAAAGCAAAACACGGAGTGCTATTTGAGACTCCAGAGAAAGCAGAAGAATTTACTAATAGACTCAAAGCATTATCTGATATGCACAAATCCCAAAGTGCAATGCTCCCTAAATCTGACACTGGAGCAAACATGATGGACTTTGCAAGAGGGATGGTGGACTTTTTCGGGGCTGGAGGTTCTTTATTAAAAAGGTCAGCAGTCGTAGGTGGGAGGAAGATTGCAGATACAGTACAGAAGAAACAGAACCTAGCAAGAAATGAACAGATGGGTCAGATGCAAATGGCAAAAGGAAAGAGAGCAGTTGGAGGGATTATAGATGAGACAGATGAATTACGGAAAAAGCAGGAGAGAGAGTTCAGTCAAAGTCTAATTAATAGAGGTCTGCTAACTGGTGCATTGACAAATACACAAGCACAAATGATGGGTACTGGAGGACTTTTACAGTAGATTTTTTGCATATTTTTTTACCTTGAATTAGCTTTTTACTTTATTTTACATTAAAAAAAAAGGACTACAAAAGTATATAACCTCTGTAATCCCTTGCTATTGGCGGAGAGAAAGGGATTCGAACCCTTGTTGGCGTTGCCACCAAACGTGATTTCCAATCACAATAATTGGTAATCAAGTCAGCAGGTTACCTTACTCATGCCATCTTTTTTACTTTCATTTTACATTCACCTATTTCTTCTCCTGCCAATTCCATAGATGATGCTAAGTGTTGTGGTGACAAATGAGCATACCGAAACACCATGTCAACTTTAGCATGACCAAGTAGGTCTGCAAGGCTTCTCAGTGTCACTCCTGCCATAACTGCACGACTTGCAAATGTGTGCCTAAGATCATGCCAACGGAAGTTCTCAATCCTTGCGTTCCTTAATGCAGTATCCCATGCCCTCTCAAAATTATTAGGAGCATTAGAATTAACTGGAGAAGGAAATACATAATGAGAGTTGAAGTTTATATCAACCCTTCTCCTCTGTAGAATCTCCATTAAGTCTTTAGTCATTGGAACTGATCGAGGTTTGCCAGACTTGGTTTCCATTAGTCTGATATGGTTCCTTTTAAAGTCCACATCCTCAAACTTTAGTCTCCAAATCTCCTGCTTCCTTGCTCCGGTCTTCAGTGCCATCACAACTGCATCCCATAGATCACCTTCACAAGACTCAAGCAAATCTTCCTGCTCTTGCTTGGAGAGATAACGAATCCGATGCGTTGGTTCTTCCAGCTTCATTATGGAGGAGCAGGGGTTTTTCTTCATCCATAAGAAGTCCTTAACACATCTGCCAAGCACTGCACTTAAAGATGACAGGTAACGATTCAGTGTTGTGTTTGATCTCTCTGGAGTCTTTAAACTGTCTCTGAGGTTCTTAATCATCAGAGGTGCAGACTCAGTTTCCATTTCAGCAAGGGTCTTTGATCCTAACTGTGATCTCCAGAACTTGAGGTGGAGAGTGAATCCCACCTGAGTATGCCTTGCTCGATTAGGTAGAATGTCATCCTCATACTTTTTAATGGCTTCACCAACAGTATGCTTGGATGCTTCTGTTAGTTTGCCAACCTGAACCTTCTGCTTCTTCTCCCTTTTCTTATCCAACAATTTATCGTACAGTGATAAAGCAAGATTATCCATCTGCTTTGGGGTTCTCTTCTTCCCCTTATCAAATTCATATTCCTCCAGAGTACAAAGGTTGTAGGTTGGTGATCTCTTACCTTCCTCCCTCAATTCCGTAATCCTCACTCTAAGGAACCCAGTTTTCTTATCTTCCCATATTCCATTTTCTTCTCTCATTTTTCCTCCTTCTTGTATTTTTCTTTATGACTTTTAATCATTTTAAGACATTCTTGCTGAGACATTATCTCTTTTATCTCAGGTTCCAAGCCTTCCCAAATTGCCCAGTTTCCTGTTGTCGGATTAGACAACGTTAAATTTAATTTAACTACCACTTTTGCCCTTCCATAAGCATCATTGCTTAATGATTCGCTCAAGAGAATCTATTAACCTGTTTGCATCTCCAAGCTCAGTTTCAAGATCAGAGATACGTTTATCTGCATCAGCAAGTTTTGACTCTCCAGTGAGTAACCACTGAACGTCAAATCCTGCTTCTGCCACTCCAACTATTATAGTTGCAGACAACCCTTTCTGTTCCACTGAAAAAATTGTCCCAAGATAGGACGGATTAACATTAATTAATCTAGCAAATTCTGCTTGATTACCTCCGTTTTCTTGGATTAGTTGTCGAAGTCTCTCCTTTTTAGTACTCACAACACCTCTCTAGTCAATTGTTATCTCCTAAATCTAGTAATAAAGAAATCTTTTCTTGACAAACATTTGAAAAGATATATACTTAATTACTCAAAGTAAATAATACATTACTATAGTTAATAATAAAGTAA
>Ga0114999_10007631_pt1 | contig 12239 bp, 6 predicted proteins | sample ArcticOcean_MG_C_3_FD_89820 | JGI IMG/M metagenome (GOLD analysis project Ga0114999, IMG submission 89820) | Marine microbial communities from western Arctic Ocean - ArcticOcean_MG_CB8_126 | ecosystem: Environmental > Aquatic > Marine > Oceanic | place: Arctic Ocean: Canada Basin | collected...
ATGACACCCGCGGCATCGCCTACGAGGCATTGCTGGTGACCAATACCGTTCCCGCTTTCACCGAAGCGGGAATCGTCGGCCGCCTCGATCTTCACCACGGGCAGGGTGCGCGCATCCACACCAATAGCTGGGGTAACGATGGAACCACCGCTTACGACAGTCTCAGTCGTGGTTTCGATGTGTTCCTGCGAGACAACGAGGAGAGTTTCGTGTGCCTTGCGGTGACCAACGGAGCGGTTCTCAGAAATCCAGAGAATGCCAAGAACCTGCTGGCGGTGGGAGCCAGTCAAGATACGCCGAGTGAGGCGAACCACTGTTCCGGTGGAGTGGGCCCCACCAGTGATGGCCGGCGCAAGCCAGAGGTTTACGCCCCCGGTTGCTCCACCCAATCTTCCCAGTCGAACACTGCATGCAGCGTGGTCGGTTCCACCGGAACCTCGATGGCCTGCCCGGCGGTGTCGGGAGCTGCGGCGTTGATACGGCAGTACTTCATCGAAGGCTATTACCCGAGTGGTGCCGCCAACTCTCCCGATACGCTGAATCCCAGTGGCGCACTGATCAAGGCGACCCTGGTCAACTCCGCCGTCGACATGACGGGGGTGGCTGGATATCCATCGAATCTGGAGGGGTGGGGACGGGCACGCATCGGAGATCCACTCTTTTTCATCGGAGATGCCCGGACCCTTGGCGTGCTCGCTGATGTGAGAAATGCCAACGGCATGAACACCGGTCAGCAAGCCACCTACAACGTGAATGTTATCAACTCGGGAGAAGTGCTTCGCATCACATTGGCGTGGACCGATGTGGCGGCCACTGCGGGTGCGGGAGTGGCACCGGTCAATGACCTCGACCTTGAAATCACTTCGCCAAGCGGAGCACTGTTCCTCGGAAATGTCTTCGCCGGTGGGACCAGTAGCACGGGGGGGACCCGCGATAGCATCAACAACGTCGAGCAGATTCACATCCAGACGCCGGAGACCGGCTCATGGACGGTGCGAATCCGTGCCACGGCGGTCAACACCGGGACCCAGGGTTTCGCTGCCCTGGTTACAGGCGGAGTGCAACTCGCTCCACCCGACTGTAACGACAACGGGGTTCCCGACGACACCGACATCTCCACGGGAACTTCCATCGATTGCGACGGAAACACCGTGCCCGATGAGTGTCAGGAGGATTGCAATCTCAATGGAGTGGCAGACCCCTGTGACATCACGGCGGGAACATCCGCCGATTGTGATGGAAACTCGGTTCCCGACGAATGTCAGCCCGATTGCAACGGTAACGGTGTGGCAGACTCCTGTGACATCTCCGGAGGAGTCGCCGCCGATTGCGATGGAAACGGCGTTCCTGACAGTTGCGATATCAGCGGAGGCGCGGTCGATTGCGACGGAAACGGAGCCATCGACAGCTGTGACATCGCTGGCGGAGCCAGCGACTGCAACCTCAATGGTTCCATCGATTCTTGTGACATCGCAGGAGGCGTCAGCTCCGATTGCAACAGCAACGGAATCCCCGACGATTGCGACGCAGTATCAGTCAACACCTATTCATCGAGTCCGGCAGCGCCCATTCCCCCCGATGTCAGCGACAACATCGTGGTGGCCGATGCCGGCTTGATTCTCGATGTGGATGTCCAGGTGAACATCAATCACATCTTCGTTGGCGATCTCGTCGTGGATCTGACCAGCCCGGTGGGAACCACAGTACGCCTACAGAATGAGCAGGGAGGAAGCGGTGCTGACATCATCACCACTTTCGATGACGACGGTGCAGGTACCGTACCTTTCCAGCCACTCTCTGCAGTGGATGGCCAGCAGAAGCAAGGCACATGGAACCTGTCGGTGATCGATGTCTTCCCTTCAGCTGACGATGGAGTCGTCAATAGCTGGGGAGTGGTGATCGAGGCGCAGGGTTCCGGATTCACCGACTGTAACAGTAACGGTGTCGATGATGCTTGCGATGTCTCATCGGGAACGACCCCTGATTGCAACGTCAACGGTGTCCCCGACAGTTGCGACATCTCGGCGGGAACCAGCGTCGATGCCAACGGGAACGGGATCCCTGACGAATGTGATTCCGCCGACTGCAATGGCAATGGCGTCGCCGATGATGAGGATATCGCTACAGGAACCTCGGCAGACTGCAACGCCAACGCCATCCCCGATGAATGTGATATCGCCGGCGGCCAGGCGGATTGTGATCTCGATGGCACCCTTGATGACTGCGAACTGGTCTCGGGAAGCGGTTTCGATTGCAATGGCAACGGAACCCTCGACAACTGTGATATCGCTTCCGGTACCGCTGCCGACTGTAACGGCAACACTGTTCCCGACAGTTGCGACATCGTCGCAGGAACCGTCGATTGCGATGGGGATGGGGTGCCAGATAGTTGCGAACTGGTCTCGGGAAGCGGTCTCGACTGCAACCTCAATGGCACCCTCGACAATTGCGACATCGGTTCGGGAGCGATTCCAGACTGCAATGGCAATGGCATCCCCGATAGCTGTGACATCGCCACCGGTACCCCCGACTGCAACGGCAACTCGATTCCCGATAGTTGCGACATCATCGCCGGCATCGTCGATTGTGATGGAGATGGAGTTCCCGACAGCTGCGAACTGATCTCCGGCACCGGTCTCGATTGCAACTCCAACGGCACCCTCGACAGCTGCGACATCGGTTCCGGGGTGAGTGCCGATTGCAACGGCAATACCATCCCCGATAGCTGCGATATCGTCGCCGGTGCCGCCGACTGCAACGGCAACGGTAGCATCGACTCCTGTGAACTGATTGCAGGTACTGCTTCCGATTGCAATGGCAACTCGGTGCCCGATTCCTGTGACATCGCCGGAGGCGTTGCCGATTGTGACGGCGATGGAATCCCCGACAGTTGCGAGCTGGTGTCGGGAACCGGTCAGGACTGCAACAGCAACGGCACCCTCGATAACTGCGACATCAGCGCCGGTACCAGCCTCGATTGCAACGGCAACGGAATCCCCGATTCTTGCGACCTGGTGACGGGAACTTCCGATTGCAACGGCAACAGCGTGCCCGACAGCTGCGACCTGGTGGCAGGAGCTGCCGATTGCAACGGCAACGGCACCATCGACAGCTGTGACATCAGCAGCGGCTCTGCCCTCGACTGCAACGGCAACTCGATTCCCGATCTGTGTGACATCGCCACCGGAACCGCCGCCGACTGCAACGGCAACTCAGTGCCTGATTCCTGTGACATCTCTGCCGGTACCGAAGCCGATACCAACGGCAACGGCATCCCGGATGTGTGTGAAGTCGTGCTCTTCATCCGTGGCGATGGCAACGCCGATGCGGTGGTCGATATCTCCGATGTGGTGTTCATGCTCTCCTTCCTCTTCCAGGGAGGACTCGACTCCACCTGTTCCGATAGCATCGATTGCAACGACGATGGAATGAGGGATATCACTGACCCAGTACAACTTCTGTCGTACCTTTTCGACTCCGGCGTGACGCTACCGGCCCCATCTCCCGGCTGCGGTGACGACCCCACCGCCGACGCCATCGACTGCCAGGCGTACGCACCGTGTCCCTGATGGCGAACGGATCTCAACTACAAGAGCGGGTCGGTGGGACATCCACCGACCCGCTCTTTCTTTTGTCTCCCGGGCTCACTCTTCACCCAGCATCGACGACAGCGCCTTGGAGTTGGCGTGGTTCAGGGCGTCTTCCCGGGTGACCTCTCCATCCTCGACCAGTTGCTTGAGGTGTTGATCGAAGGTGATGCAGCCGTCCTTGCGGTGGGTCTCGATCATCGCCGGTAGTTGTGCCCACTTGCCGCTGCGAATCAGATGAGAGGCGGAACTGACGATCCGCATCACCTCCATCGCCGGCCTGCGGCCTTGCCCGTTCGCTTTCGGCACCAGTTTCTGCGCGATGACACCTTGCAGGGTGAAGGAGAGCTGGGAGCAGATCTCTTGTGTTCGCTCCTGGGGGAAGATGTCGACCAGGCGAGTGATCGCTCCACGGGTATCGCGGGTATGCATCGTGGTGATCACCAGATGACCGGTCTCGGCGGCCGTGATCGCCAGCGAAGCGGTCTCGGGGTCTCGTATTTCACCGACAAAAATTACATCGGGATCCTCGCGCAAGGCACTTCGAAGACCGGCGGAAAAGGTCGGCAGATGGCTGCCGATTTCTCGCTGGGAGATCAGAGCACGATCTCCCTCGAGAATGTATTCGATGGGATCTTCGAGGGTGATGATCCTTTCTCCTCGATCACGGGCACGGCGCCGCAAGAGACTGGCGACGGTGGTCGACTTTCCACTGCCGGTAATTCCAGTGACGATCACCAGGCCTTGCTTCATCGAGACGATGTCCTGCCAGCATCGGTCCATCGGGAAACCGATCTCTTCCGGTGGGGGGACATTTCGCGCCAGAACTCGCAGCGCTGCACAGGTCCCTTCGCGCGATCGAAAGAGATTGATGCGAAAGGAGAGGTCTCTCCCGTCCCAGTCCCACGATGCATCGATATCCTCACCTCGCTGCAACTTCTGCTGGGAGACATCACTGAGGATCGGTTGCAGCAGTGCGATCACCGTCTCCTCATCGAGAGCGGATGCCTGAGGGAGCGGCACCAGCTCGCCGTCGAAACGATAGTGGGCGACTCGTCCTGGGAGCAGGTGCAGGTCGCTGATGCGGTGAACGCCAGCGGAGAGGAAGGCGGGCTCCTCGAATCGCCCCAGCAGATCTTCGAGGCTCCAGCGCTGGTCTCCGACCGGGTAAACCGGAGTGAATGGGGTCGAATGGCTCATCCTGTTGGGATCCTCTCGCTGTTGGGGTGCTCTCGCTGGCGACTTCCTGGTCAGGGGAGAATGCTACCTCAGGGAGACGCAGTGGGCACGGTTGCGGGTTCCCGCACATCGCCTTATCCTTGAACTTGTCGCCGGAGGACCTCTCATTATCGGTTTTTCGGAGATATTCCCATGGTTGGAGCAAATTTCCCTGCAGGATTGCTGCTCGAAGACCGAAATAACGGGATGTCGGACGGCTGCCGACCTTCGCGCGGGAACCCGGGAAGTACGCCCCCCGGGGACCGCACGGAAGTCCGCAGCTGCCGCAGGAGAAACATGGTCGGTCCACGCGGATTTGAACACGAGAACATACTGCCATCCGATCTCAAGCGCCTCGAAGCGTGCGAGAAGCGCATCGGGTATCGCTTCCAGGACCCGAATCATCTGGTCCAGGCGCTGACCCACTCATCTCTCAAGACCATCGATAATCCCTGCAACGAGCGGATGGAGTTCCTCGGCGACTCCGTACTTGGCATGGTGATGACGGAGTTTCTCTTCAACTTCTTTCCCGATCGTCCCGAGGGAGAACTGACCCAGATCAAATCGGCGGTGGTTTCTACCAATACGCTCGCCGAGGAGAGTCAGCGACTCGGCCTCGATGAGGTCTACGCCGTGGGTAAAGGAGTGACCAGTCGTCGCAAACTTCCCAGCAGTCTGATGGCCAACGTCTTCGAGGCGGTGATCGCAGCGATCTATCTGGATGGCGGTATCATCGAGGCGAAGGAATTCATCGTCCGGAATCTCTATCACCAGGTGCTGGCAGTGAATCAGAAGGAGCACTCGGTCAACTACAAGTCGATCTTGCAGCAGCACCTTCAAAGAGAAGATGGTTCAACCCCGAATTACAAGGTGCTCAGTGAGAGTGGCCCTGATCACGCCAAGGAGTTCGTGGTGCAGGCGATGCTCAAGCGAAAGCCGCTCGGTACCGGCGAGGGAACCACCAAGAAGGAAGCGGAACAGGACGCCGCAAAAGCGGCGCTCGAGCAACTCGGCATCGATCCTGCTGCATGACTTTTCCCGCTGAATCAGCAGCGGATTCCACAAAAAAAATCGGCTCGGGAAAGAACCCGTTGGCCACCACTCTTGCAGTGGATGGCTCGGATTCCTTCCGTCACCGACATCACAGCGGACCCATGTGGGACAGGGGTTTCTTACTTGCGTCGTAGCTGCTCCTTTCGAGCTTGGCGTGGTTTCTTCGGATGTTGTTTTGCCTGCTGGCTGCTGGCGACCTTTTCCATCTGATCGATCAAGATCTTGCAGCGCTCCACCAGCACCGGATCGGATGCGAAGAGAACGATGGAGTTGGTCGAGGGAGTCGCCACGACATCGAATCGTTCGTCGGTCCACCAGGAACGCATCTCGCGCAGTGCCTTGAATGTGTCATCCAGAGACGAGTGCTTCAGCTCGATCACGACGCTCTGAAAAGGATCCTCTGCAATCGAGACTGGAGGGTAGGCAAACACGACCTTGAGCTCGCTGGGGTCATTGAAACGGCGTGAGCTTCTACTGGTTCCCCTAACGCGCGAACTCGGAGCTGCATCTCGTACGCCGGGTGCCCGAATCACATCGAGTTTCCAGCCGAGTGCGCGGAGCATCTTCATCGCGACGCTGGCGGACTGCCATTTTTCTCGATCAAAGATGTGCAGTGTTTTGACATTCTGTGCTTCTAGTTGATGATCGGCGATGCTCTTTCCCGAGGAGAGGATCACCATGTACTGGGGATTGGCATCGATGGCCTGAAGTAACTGCAGGACGGTGATCGAATGCGGATCTGCATTCGAGACATCGGTCGAGGTGTCATCGACAGCCTGCACCAGGAGAGTGGGATCTGCGACCGGGTCGCAAGCAGCGAGACGACTCCCGATACCGTGGGGAGTGATCCACAAGAAGGTCAGAAGCAGCACCATCGAAGTGGTGCGAGAAATGATGTGAGAGGCCATGACGGCCCTCCTTTCGTTGGCGATCCGGCGGGACTACCGGGCGGGCACCGGGTAGATTGCATCCGCTGTGCCTAAACGAGATGCCCTTGAATTGGCCGATTCGGGTCGATTTCAACCGCTTTGGGTCGGGGCTGCCCGGCTCGGGGCAGGCGGGTGTACGAATTTCCAACACTTTTGTGAGAGAGCGGGAGTCGTCGGCGGCGTGCGGCTATCCTGCGTCCTTCTGACGACAACATTCGGCTGGAGCGGCGCCACGGGGAAGGTAGATACGACGATGACCAGGGGGGGGAAGCAGGTCGAGGACGATCGCGATCCTATGGTCGAGAGGATCGTCGCAAGTTCGACACTTCTTCAGCAAGTGAAGAAGCGTCTGCTCGATGAGAAGGTGCTCCATGTCGGTCGTTGCAGTGAGGGGGCCGCCGGCTTGCTGGTCGCTCACCTCACCGAGCAACTCGATCGCCCGCTGGTGGTCCTTTGTACCAGCCCCGATGCGGCGGAGAGACTGCGTCGCGATGCCTCCACCTTCACTGCTGAACCGATCGGTTACTTCAGCATGTGGGAGAGCATCTTCGAAGAGGATTCGGAACCGGACCCCGAGACCTTCCGGGAGCGACTGGAAGCAGTTTCAGACCTGAACAGTGGTAAGATCCGGACCATCGTCACTCCTGTACAAGCGGCATTGCAGCCTCTCTCTGCCGAATCAGGCGATGATCATCGGGTGTTGATACGGCGCGGCGATTGTCGGCCTCCCGGGGAACTGGCCCGATCACTGGTGAAGGCGGGCTATCGTCGTTTTCCACAGGTCGCCCGACCTGGAGACTTCGCCATCCGGGGTGGCCTGTTCGATATCTGGCCGAGAGAAAGCAGTGTTCCTTATCGCATCGATTTCTTCGATGACGAGGTGGACAGTATTCGATCGATCTCTCCCAGAGATGGTCGTACCGGATCGGAACAGGAACTGCTGGTGCTGACCATCGCACCGAAGGGGGAGTGGTTCATCCGCGGCTGGACCGGCAAAGAAAAGCTGCTCTTCGATGCTCTTCCCGCGGATGCGGTGGTGGCAGTGCTCGATCCCCGTGAGGTGGAGGAGAAGACTCACTTCCTGATCGGTCAGTGGGCGAGCCGTCAGAGGCAACAACTATGCGACTCCTTCTGGGCCAGAGCGGGACGATTCTTACGCCTTCAGCTCGATCCGCTGGTTCCAGAACCCGGTCATCGCCCGCTGGCATTGCCGGTGGTCTCGGCGGAACAGTTTCAGGGTTCTTTTGATTCGACCATCAGTGCCCTGGCCGAGGAGTCCGACCGCGGAACCGATGTGCTGGTGTTTCTGCGCCAACAAGCGGAGGCGGAACGCTTTCGTGAGGTGATCGCCGAGGCCGCAGTGGGTTCCTCGACGAGGGTACGCCTGGGAGATCTCTCCGCAGGATTCCGCTGGGACGAAGCGGGAGGAGGAATCTTTGTCAGTGGCAATGCAGCGCTGGGCAGAAAGCGTAGTCTCGATCGAGTGCAGAAGAAGCGAGTCGAGGGGCGAGCGGTCGACAACTTCATCGAACTGGAGGAAGGGCAACTGGTGGTCCACGTTGGCCACGGCATCGCTCGCTTCCAGGGATTGCGAACGATTCGCGACGGAGCTCGTCAGGGAGACTTCCTGGTGCTGGAGTTTGCCGAGGGTGTGACTTTGCTGGTACCGGTCGATCGGATCGATTTGGTCCAGAAATTCGTTGGTGGCGGACGCCAGCCCGGTCGCCTCGATCGACTGGGAGGTGCCGCATGGTCCAACAAGAAGGCGAAGGCGGAAGTTGCCTTACACGATCTGGCATCGGAACTGCTGGAGGTTCAGGCACTTCGAGCGGAGCGGCCCGGTTTCGCGTTCTCGGCAGACGATACCGCTCAGATGGCCTTCGAGGATTCATTTCCCTTCGAGGAGACGAGTGATCAGCTCGAGACAGTAGTGGCGATCAAGAATGATATGGAGAAGCCCAAGCCGATGGACCGACTGGTCTGTGGTGATGTGGGGTATGGCAAGACTGAAGTGGCGATGCGTGCCGCCTTCAAGGCGATCCGTGCGGGAAAGCAAGTGGCAGTGCTGGTGCCGACCACGGTGCTGGCCCAGCAGCACCTGGTGACCTTTCGCGAGAGGATGGCGGAGTGGCCGACGCGAATCGAAGCCATCAGTCGATTGGTCTCACGCAAGGACACGACCCAGATCCTCGAAGATTCGGCGAGTGGAGCCGTCAATATCCTCATAGGAACTCACCGATTGCTGTCGGGAGATGTCAACTTCAAGGATCTTGGATTGATCATCATCGACGAGGAGCAACGCTTTGGTGTCGCCCACAAGGAGAAACTGAAGCAACTGCGACGACTGGTCGACATCCTGACGATGACCGCCACTCCAATTCCCAGAACCCTACACATGTCGATGGTCGGGGTGAAGGACATCTCCAGTCTTCATGAGGCACCCGAGGGAAGGGCTCCGATCCAGACTGAAGTGTGCGGCTTCGACGATGCACGTTTTCGCCAGATCGTTCTGCGAGAACTGAATCGAGATGGTCAGGTCTTCTGGCTCCACAACCGGGTCCAGAGCATCGAAGAGTGTCGGAAAAGGGTCGAGCGACTCCTTCCAGAATCAGTGGCAGTGGTGGCCCATGGCCAGATGAATGAGCATGAACTGGAAGACCGAATGCTGCAGTTCATCGACAAGAAAGCCAATATCCTGATCTCGACCACCATCATCGAGAGTGGCCTCGATATCCCCAGTGCCAACACCCTCATCATCGAACGCGCGGATCGATTTGGCCTGTCTCAGTTGCACCAGTTACGAGGTCGTGTTGGTCGCAGTCATCACAAGGCGTACTGTTATCTACTGGTTCCCGAGGACCAGCCGCTGAGAAGCGAAGCCAGGCAAAGGATGCAGGCGATCGAGGAGTACTCTCAACTAGGCGCTGGTTTCCTGATCGCCATGAGAGATCTGGAGATTCGCGGTGCGGGCAATATTCTCGGCAAGGAACAGTCGGGTCACATCGGCACCATCGGCTATGACCTCTTCTGTCGATTGCTCGAGCGGGCAGTGGCGGATATGCGTGGTACTCCCTGGCAAGAACCTCCCGAGGTGGGAATTGCTCTCAAGGGACTGTGCCGTATTCCAGAGGAGTACATCTCGGATACACGCCAACGGCTTCGAACCTATCGCTCCATCGCCACCGCACTGCGACAGACCGAACTGGATCAAATCGCCGATAAGATGGTCCACTTCAACGGCCCGCTTCCTCCGGAAACTGCCCGGTTGATCGGCCAGCAAAGACTGCGCATCCGGCTTGGCACCTGGGGCGTGGAGAGGATTGCTCCGGAAGAGGGGTGGCTGGTGATGCGTGGAGATCGCGATGCCATCATCTCTGGTATCCAGGGAATCGGCTGGAAATTCCGCGACCTGCCCGATGGCACCATCGCAGGGCGGCCCAAACGAGGAGTCACTCCGATCGACCTGGACGGTGTGATGGAAGCGATGAGGATCGAGGTCTCGAGTGGAGTGGGATCGAATTGATCTACACGGTGCCAACCTGGTAGCTGGCGCTGTAGATGCATGAAGGAATTCAGGGGCAGGTGTTGAGTTCGCAGTCGATGCCATCATCGGAGGGATCGACATCGCAACTACCGACAGGATCGGGTACCGGTGTCGAACCGGGGACGAACAGGGCGCTGAGAAGAAAAACAGCATCGGGCAGGTTGAAGTTGCCATCGTCATTCATGTCTGCGGCATCGAGGCAGGTGGCGGGGCTTGAACCCGGCACAAACAGCGCACTGAGAGCGAAGATCGCGTCGGGCAGATTGACCGAAGTATCGTCGTTGATGTCACCTCGGATGAATTGAGTGCCGCCATCGGTGGTGAGATACCAGTTCAGGACATCATGAGTTTCGGTGATACCTCCAGTGGAGCCGATGAATCCGATCCAGGCCGAATCTGATCCGAGGTGAGCCACCAGATTGATGGGCACCGACATCCTTGGAATCGTCAGATCATCGAGGAAGACCTCGAGCCAACCTCCTGCATAACTGACCCGCATCGTTCTCAGGCCACCGACATTCGGCGAGGTGGAATCGACCGCCAAACCTGCGGCCAGTTCATCGGCAGAGTTGGGAGCGCCTTCACGGCCATGAATCGCCAGGTGTGGTCCGGGGGGATCATTGAAGTTGCCATTGACGTAGGTGTCGATCTCGACCACCACGCAATTGATCATGCTGTCATATCCCAGCGGTCCGCCATTGGAATAGAGAGATGTCGGCGATTCATTTTGCAGGATGAACACCATCCCATCTGCGCCTCCCGTGGCAGGATTGATCTCGTAGGTGAATGTGGTGTCGAAGCCATCTCCAACGACAATCTGATCGGTGGTATAGACCGCTCCTACCAGGCCCGTGCTTGCCGGCGTGAGACGAACTCGATCACCAAATTGAGTGGTGCTTCCGACCATGGTGAGTCCGGTCATGTCGAGAAAGTCGGGGTAATCGAGGTCGGCATGGAGGCCAGGTGTGATCGTTCCCACGATCCACAACACACACGGCAGTATTCGTGATCGCCTTGGCGAATCAGGGGAACAAGACATCATTTTCCTTACAGGCGAAGAGCCTTCTCGCCGATCTAGATGATACCGTCTGTCACTGCGATATCGAAGTGCTCAATGGAGCAACTGTGCGATCTACTTTACCAGTGGATTGCTGGAAGCTTGTTGGTGATAGGGGATCAACTCGTCGCCGGTGAGGCCCAGTTCTTCACTGATTGCCCGCAGGTGATGGTCGACGCCGATCTCGGCTCCTGGCAGGAATCCAGGGACCGTGATGATCTGGGCGAGAACTCCGCCAATCCCTCGATGGATCAGCCCTCTTGGCAGGTAAACGAGGTCACCGACTGACAGCTCATCCTTGCGAAATAATTCTGCGGATAGAGCGCGATCGACATCTCTGGATTCGATGGCAGCGGTGTGCGCACTGGTGAGGATCGCTCCGCCAGGTTGGACCATCTGGACCAGGTAAAACTCATCAAATCCACCGTCGATAGGGTGATAGTGAGTGAAGGAATCGGTGATACGAACCCTGTGCGCATTGAGACCATGCCAGGTATAGGGACCGACTTCCGGTTTCCACGTCAGCAAGATCCTGCGATAGGCACCTTCTTCTTCGGCGCACCCGCCTGGCGTATCGGTGATGGCCGGATCCCAGTCGGGACGTATGAACCTGGGGATGTCGGTGGGGGGAGTTTGGGGAACTTCAAAGATCACAAATGAGATGGGGGCATCGGCGAGTAACCCCTCCCCCGGGCGAAGAACAACGATGTCTCCGGTCGCTAGGTTGCTGCTTCGGTGTGCTGCACCACCAGAGATTTCTGCTCGCGCTTCTCCCTGAGCGACGAAGGCCGCTCGAGTGATGGAACAGGGAAGGAGGGTCCGGGTATCGCTCCTGTAGAGGACGTCATGGC
>Ga0114999_10007635_pt1 | contig 12237 bp, 11 predicted proteins | sample ArcticOcean_MG_C_3_FD_89820 | JGI IMG/M metagenome (GOLD analysis project Ga0114999, IMG submission 89820) | Marine microbial communities from western Arctic Ocean - ArcticOcean_MG_CB8_126 | ecosystem: Environmental > Aquatic > Marine > Oceanic | place: Arctic Ocean: Canada Basin | collected...
ATGCTCAACTCGGTAGAGTTTGAGATCGTAGCCTCTAGTGCAGTGCTAGACCAACCAACAGTGCTCGTCAGTAACAACAGGCGGCCTGTGATGATGTGTTTCATTTAATTAGCCAAAGAACACAAATCCAATGAGCAGACCAAATGCAAAGCCCATAGGCGCAAGACTAGTGATGCCAAACTTAGTAGCTATGTAACCATCGGAGACCCTTTGTAAACGTAGAAACTTGTCCAGACCGACCAATTCCCCAGATTCCAAATATGCATTTAACTTATTGCTCATACGCTGACCCTCCCTATTTCGACTAAACCATATCAAAACACCCATTTGAACGCACACAGACGCTCATGTAGTCATTTTGCATGGTGGGGTTATAGATAGGGTCGGAGTTAAGCGCAATACGCACTTACCCCGGCACTTTACACCGACCGGCGCAGTTAGGTATCAGACGGTGCTATCAGCCAAGCGATGAAGCTGGCCGCCACGTCGTAGTTCCACGTCAGGAAATCCTGCCACCAGCCGGTGGAGTTTTGCTGGTCCCAAGTTTGATTTGCGGCATCGATCAGATAGTTGTGGACGTCGTTCGAATCCTCCTCGGTCAAGAGATTGGCAAAACTCACCATTCCGATACCGCTGAAGACTCCCCCCAAAACAATGTCATCGAATATTTTGTGGGTGGCAGCGTCGAGGTAGCGTAGGTCCGTTACCACGCCGCCCTTGCCAACGGCTGGACCGTGACAGCGTGAGCAATACTCGCCATATACCGCTTGGCCGTGGCCGATCGATTCAGCTGATGCTTCGATGGCTGGCGGCTCGGTCATTTCGAGCACGATAGGGTTAGTCGGGTGGCTGCCGGTGCCGCCCAATTTATAGACCAATAGACGGCTTGTGCCATTGGAGTTCATCGTCTGCGGCAATGCGAGCCCGCCAACTCCGCCCCAACCGGCGAGCACCGCAATGTATTGTTCGCCATCTATTGCATAGCTGACGGGCGGCGCGACAACGCCAGTGCCAGTAGGGACCTCCCACAGGATCTCACCATTGGCCCCATCGTACGCGACCAACCGCCGGTCACCAGTGCCCTGAAAGACGAGGCCGGACCGGGTGGTCAGGACGCCGCCGTTCCACATCGTAGCGTGCTCGATGCGCCATCGCTCTCGTTGCAGTTCAGGATCCCAGGCAATGAGGCGGCCGCGCATGAGTTTTTTGAAGATAGATTCGACCAGGCCTGCTGGAATGCCACTTAGACCACCCGTGCCGGATGCTTCGGCCTGCCCCAGATTCCATTGAGCGTTACCACGGAAGGTAAACGCCTCGGCGGTGCTGAACGGTTGAACAGCTTCAATCGCCGGAATGTACACAAGCCCCGTACCTTGGTTGTATGCCATGGGTTGCCAGTTGTGGCCGCCAAAAGCGGCAGGAGACGTGAATTGGGATTGCGTCGAGTGGTCTGCGTTTTCAGTCTCCACCGGGCGTCCGCTTTCGAGGTCCACATGACTTGCCCACGTTACGGGAACGTACTTGTCTGCTGCAATGAGTTCGCCGGTTTCACGGTCGATCACATAAAAGAAACCGTTTTTGGGTGCTTGCATCAGCACCTTGCGCGTCTTGTTACGTACCACGATGTCCGCTAGCAGGATGTGTTGGGTTGCGGTGTAGTCCCAGGTGTCGCTCGGCGTCGTTTGATAGTGCCATACGTATTCGCCGGTATCGGGATTGAGCGCCACGATTGAAGACAGGAACAGGTTGTCTCCGCCGTCAGGACTTCGTGCCCACCGGTTCCATGGCGAGCCGTTGCCGACGCCGATGTAAAGGAGGTTCAGTTCGGAATCGTGCGCCATGGAATCCCAAACCGTGCCGCCACCACCGACCTTCCAGTAAAGATCCCCTGTCCAGGTATCCGCCGCCATTCTCATGGCCTCGGATTCATAGGGCTCATTGGGGTTGCCGGGCACGGTGTAGAACCGCCACATCTGCGCGCCGGTTGCCGCGTCGTAGGCCGATACATAGCCGCGCACGCCGTACTCGGCGCCGCCGTTACCGATTATGATCTTGCCGTTCACAGCCCGTGGCGCCCCGGTAATGGTGTAAGCGCGGGTCTGGTCAATCGTTAGCGTTTCCCATTGCACGCTACCGTCTGCGCGGTCAAGTGCAACGAGACGCCCATCGAGTGTGCCCAGATAAACGCTTTCGCCCCAAGCGGCCAAGCCGCGATTGACGACATCACAACAGGCATTCACCCCCCAGGCTCGCGGCACTTGCGGGTCGAAATGCCACAATAGTTCTCCACTCGCCGCATTGTGTGCATACACCTCGCTCCAGCTCGTGGTTGAGTAGATGACGCCATCGATGATCAGGGGTGAGCCTTCGAGACCTCGCGTGGTATTGGTGTCGAAGTACCAAGCCAACCCCAGTTGATTCACGTTGCTTTTACTGATTTGGGTAAGTGGCGACTCACGGTCTTCTGCGTAATTTCGGCCGTGTGTGAGCCAACTGCCGGGTTCAGTGTCAGCATTCGTTACGCGCTCGGTATCGACCGCCGCATGGAGATTAATCGCTGCGGATATCCAGGCTGCCGCCAGCCAATGTTTTTTCGCCATTGTCCGGTCCAAAGAAAACAGGGTCAGGCGGATTATAGCGAACAGGACGCGTAGACGCCGCGTCTTGACCCGAGGCATTTCCCGTAGGCCTCTCGTTTTAAGAAGAGGGAAGGTTTCCGTAGGGAAACCGTTGGGAAGAAATGGCCTGCGCCAATCATGGATTGGCGAGATGGCATTTCCGGACAAGCACTTATTAGATGTTAGGGGTATAGAGACGATGTCCGAGGCAGAACTCATCACCGTACTCCAAGCCTAACTTAGCGAAACCACCTAACTTGTTTTCGGCTTTATAACGGTGATGTCGGGTTTCCTAATCATGAGTTATCTTCTGGCACAAAAGATTTCTCGTTCTCTGGCAGTTGTAGTTTTAGGATTGTTTTCTGCCGTATTAATGTTTCGACTGTACCTGATTCGAACGGATACGCGTCAGCTAATGCTCTACATTCACGAACAAAAACACTTGGGAAATTTGGGTCTTCCATGGTTCGGTTTCAATCCAACCTGGGCGCTGGCGATACTCGGTGGGTTTGTCGGCTGCATTGCATTCTTTTTCTATAGACGGAAAACCAAAGAAGGAGACGCTGAGTTGCAGTGGCTAACTCAGACGCGTACCAGCCGCCATCGGTGTCAAAGAAAAAGCTTGGATACCAAACAAAAATGACGAGATACGCCAACACAACGAAAATGACAAAGCTCAATCCAAGATGGATGCCGAATGCGGAAAAGCGATTCAGCTTATTGATATCCGTTGCGATCATGATTTGCTCCTGTCCAGAAATGGCCGTCTCGCCAATCTACGATTGGCGCAAGCCGTCTTCTTTCAGAATCCTCTCAAAAACCTAGGGTTATTGGCTCGGACTCCTGTCCTCGATTAGTTCTGGTCCCTTTTGGGACAAGAACTAATTATGTCTGGTCTTAACTGGCCCGCAGTCGAATTTGGACAGGGATTGGCTATTCTACGAACCGCATTGATAGGTCGAGTGGGTCAACGTCCTTGGTCAACTTGCCGATAGAAATATGATCCACACCGGTTGCCGCGATGTTGGTGATCGATGTCTCATCGATACCGCCAGATGCTTCTAATTTTACGCGTCCCGCGCTCATCGTGACCGCTTCGCGGGTCTGTGCGAGCGTAAAATTGTCAACCATCGCGATGTCCGCGCCAGCGTCAATGGCTTCCTGGAGTTGGCCGAGGGTCTCTACCTCGACCTCCACTGGCATCGATGGATCGGCCTGTCGGGCCTTGTGGATAGCTGCGCGGATAGAGCCGGTCGCGGCGATGTGGTTTTCCTTAAGCAAATACGCATCATAAAGACCGAGCCGATGGTTTTCGCCACCGCCGCAGGTGACAGCATATTTTTGCGCGATCCGCAGGCCGGGAATGGTCTTGCGGGTGTCTAGAATGACCGCCTGCGAACTGCTGACGAGCTTAACGAACGCCGCAGTCGTTGTGGCAGTGCCGGACAAAAGCTGGACGAAATTCAACATCGTTCGCTCGGCCGTGAGCAAACTTTTCGCAGGACCGGTCAGCTCGAATAAGAGTTGACCTTCGGTCAACGCATCGCCATCGCAGACGTGCCACTCGATCTGTATGCGTTTATCGACCTGCTCGATTGTTGCGCCAACCCAAGGCTTGCCGCAGAAAACTCCAGGATCACGGGTAATGATTTGCGCAGTTGCAATGGCGTCGTCCATGATCAGTTGGGCCGAGACATCGCCACCGCCCACATCTTCGGCCAATGCGGCTTCGACGTTTGACTGTGCAGCTTGCTTAATTGTGTTCGCATCGAGCATGAGACTAAGGCGTTAGTTGCAAGATATTTTATGGGTGTGGGGTATTGTACGGTTCGCAGATGCAGGCTGGCGAGGGCATATTGGCTTAAGATCGCCCAGATGTTAAGGATAGATGCATAAGGATGGATACTTAAGGGTGAAAGGCGGCGCCAACAACCACATGCGAGTAACTACCCAACATCAGCTGGAAACGGCGGTCCAACAAATCAGTGAGCATTGCGATGAGCGACCTGGATGGGCACGTCCTGAGTTGATTGTCGTACATTGTGTGTCGTTGCCCGAAGGTGAGTTTGGCACCGGCGCTGCCGAACGGCTTTTTACGGGGTGTTTGGATATCGATGAGCACCCTAGCTTTTCTGATCTCGACGGAGTGCACGTTGCCCCGCACCTCTTAATTGAGCGAGATGGTTCGGTGCATCAATTTGTTACCTTCGATAAGCGCGCTTGGCATGCCGGCGTATCGTCTTGGCAGGGCCGCGAGTTGTGTAACGATTACTCCATTGGGATCGAATTGGAAGGATCTGTGCATGTCGCATATACCGAGGCGCAATACGACTGTTTAGTTCAAGTGCTTAGAGCGCTATTTGAAAAGTATGATGGTTTGAGCCCGGCGGGAGTGGTGGGTCACGCAGAAGTCGCGCCCGGGCGGAAAGATGATCCGGGCCCTCACTTTGCGTGGCGCGATCTGTTTGTGCGGATCCACCCACCGTATATTGCGAATAGATAGCTATACTTACTTGTGATCTGAGGATTTGCACTAATGGCGTACCCGCGCAACATTTCCGATATCGACGTTGATGAAACCAAGGAATGGTTGGATTCACTTGAATATGTTTTGCAGAACGAGGGCGTCGAGCGAGCCAATTTCCTGCTAGAACGGTTGTCGCAACGCATGACCAAGACTGGCGAGCGCCTGCCCTATACGATCACGACCGCCTACCGCAATACGATTCCGTCCGCACAAGAAGCGCACATGCCGGGCGATCTATTCATGGAACGGCGGATTAGGAGCCTAATTCGTTGGAATGCGCTGGCGATGGTCGTGCGGGCCAATAAACGACAAGGAGATTTAGGCGGACACATTTCGAGCTTTGCGTCATCCGCGACTTTGTACGATGTTGGCTTCAACTATTTCTTTCGCGGGCCGACCGATCGCGAAGAGGAAAGTGCAAAGAGTGAGGAAGCGTCTAGTCCAGATGTCGTTGGGGACTTGATCTATTTCCAAGGCCACGCAGCGCCGGGCATCTACGCGCGCTCCTACCTGGAAGGGCGGTTAGACGAAAAACAGTTGGACAATTTCCGACGGGAAGTCGACGGCGACGGTTTGTCGTCGTACCCACACCCGTGGCTCATGCCTGACTATTGGCAATTCCCCACTGTGTCGATGGGGCTTGGTCCTTTGCAAGCCATCTATCAGGCACACGTCATGAAGTACCTAGACAGTCGCGGTCTCGTAGAAATGGGGGACCGGAAGGTGTGGGCGTTTGTCGGTGACGGAGAATGCGACGAACCTGAATCGTTGGGTGCATTGACACTGGCCGGTCGCGAGAAACTGGACAATCTCATTTTTGTGGTCAATTGCAATCTACAGCGGCTCGATGGACCAGTTCGTGGCAATGGGAAGATCATTCAGGAATTGGAGGGCAGTTTTCGCGGCTCAGGCTGGAATGTAATCAAAGTCGTCTGGGGCCGATTGTGGGATCCGCTATTTGCCCAAGATGACCATGGTCTGTTGCAACAACGCATGAACGAAACCGTTGACGGAGAATTTCAGAATTTCAAAGCCAAGGGGGGTGGTTACGTTCGCGAAAGTTTCTTTGGAAAGGACGAAGAACTTTTGAAGATGGTGGAGAACCTTTCCGATGAGGACATCTACCGGCTGAACCGTGGGGGCCACGATCCTTTTAAGGTCTACGCTGCATACCACGCGGCCATGCACCATAAAGGCGAGCCCACAGTGATATTGGCAAAAACGGTGAAAGGATACGGCATGGGGGACGCCGGGGAGGCCGAAAACGATACGCACCAAGTGAAAAAGCTCAACTTGGATGAATTGAAGTATTTTCGCGATCGATTCGATGTCCCGCTAAGCGATCGTGAGATCGAGGGAATACCCTACTACCGTCCAGCATCTGACTCGCCGGAAATGGTCTACTTGAGAAACCAGCGTGCCCAGTTGGGTGGCCCGATCCCGCGCCGCGTGATGGATCAAACGCGGCTGAAAGTCCCGCCACTCAAGGCACTCGAAAGCCAACTCAAAGGCAGTGGCAAGCGCTCTATCAGTACGACAATGTCATTCGTGCGGATCCTCGCGACACTGCTTCGCGATAAACAGATCGGCAAACGAATCGTGCCAATCGTACCGGACGAAGCACGCACATTCGGCATGGAAGGGATGTTCAAACAACTCGGGATATATTCGTCTGTCGGCCAGCTGTACGTTCCGGAAGATTCGGACGAATTGTCTTCCTATTTCGAATCCAAAGATGGGCAAGTGATCGAGGCGGGGATCAACGAAGCCGGCGCTTTTGCGGCATGGATCGCGGCTGCGACGTCGCAGAGCACGCACCGCTATACACTCATTCCGTTTTACATCTACTACTCGATGTTTGGCTTTCAACGCGTGGGCGATCTGGCGTGGGCTGCAGGCGATTTGCAAGCACGCGGTTTTCTATTGGGTGGAACGGCAGGTCGTACCACACTCAATGGCGAAGGCTTGCAGCATCAAGACGGCCATAGCCACCTGTTGGCGGCGACCGTGCCGAACTGCATCAGCTATGACCCATGCTATGCGTACGAGCTTGCGGTTATTGTCCAGGACGGCTTGCGCAGGATGTTTGTTGAGCAAGAGCCAATCTACTACTACATCACTGTAATGAACGAAAACTACCAGCATCCGGCTATGCCCGAGGGTGCCGAAGACGGGATCGTCAAAGGCATGTATAAGCTCTCGACGCCCAGTGTGGCAGGGGAAGGCGGCACCGGGAAAAAAGTGCGCTTGCTAGGTAGCGGAACCATCCTACGAGAAGTCGAGGCTGCCGCTGAGATACTTGCCGAGCATGACATTGAGAGCGAGGTTTGGAGTGTGACGAGCTTTACGGAACTTGCGCGTGAGGCGCAGGACGTTGAGCGGTGGAACCTCTTGCACCCGGATGAAGCTCCAAGAATGAGTCATGTATCTGGCTGTTTGGCCGGAGGGGCCCCCGTTATTGCGGCTACCGATTACATGAAAGCGGTACCGGAACAGATACGTGGATCGATCGATGCCCCATATCATGTGCTTGGCACAGACGGTTTTGGCAGAAGCGATACCCGGGAAAAACTCCGCCATTTTTTTGAAGTGGATCGAAACTTCGTGGCCCTAGCCGCAATGCATCAGCTTGCGAAAGCACAGGTGCTTGCATTTGACGAAGTTAAGCGGCTACGCGACCAACTCGGAATCGATCCTGACAAAGCCAACCCGAGGTTGTCCTAGTGGATATTACGATCCCTAGCCTCGGTGACATCGAGGAGGTCGAAGTCATCGAGCTATGCGTTGCTGTTGGCGATACGGTCAACATCGATGACCCGATTGTCGTAATTGAATCTGACAAGGCGTCAATGGAGCTACCCTCAACCGCAAGTGGAACGGTCGTTGAAATCAAGGTCGCATTAGGTGATATGGTCGGCGAAGGCAGTGTGGTCGCCGTGGTAGAGGGGGGAAAAAAGCAAAAAATAGAGGAGCAAGAAGAGGAATCCGAACAAGAACAAGAACAGAAAGAAGCGCCGGCAGACGACGTGATGCCGAGCGCGGTGCCAACTGGGGATGCGGTACAAAGCACGGCTGACATTGACGTACTGGTTCCCGATATTGGCGATGCCAAAGATGTTGTGGTAATCGAAGTTGCGATTAAGCAAGGCGACCGGGTCGAGGTCGACGATCTCTTGGTGGTATTGGAGTCGGACAAGGCATCCATGGAGATTGCTGCCGAACAGGCCGGAACGGTGGTAACGCTTGGTGTTGCAGAGGGTGATGAGGTTGGCCAAGGAACCCATATAGTTACGCTGCGAGTGCAAAACCAACAGCGAAGTGACGTAACCCATCCAGAGTCCGTGACCACACCGGCTCCACCCATGAAGCCTGCCCCCAGTCCAACAGACTCGGCCTCAGGTCCAATAGAGTTGGTACCTGCCTCCTCCCCGGACACCCAAGCGCAAAGCACGCCGAAGGCCTCCGACAAGAAAGTCTACGCGGGGCCGGCTGTGCGTCGCTTGGCGCGTGAACTGGGTGTTGATCTGTCTAGTGTCGTAGGCACTGGCAATCGTAGCCGGATCACCAAGGATGACGTGAAAGGTTTTGTTAAAGGACGACTGACGAGCGAACCCGCCGCTGCTGCCGGCCTGCCCCAAGTGGCGAGCGTTGATTTCAGCAAATTCGGCGAGGTAGAGCTTGTCGAGCTAAGTCGGATTCGTGTCCGCGGCGCGGATAACTTGCACAGGAGTTGGGTGAATCTACCGCACGTGACCCAGCATGACGAAGCGGATGTGAGCGAGTTGGAAGTGTTCCGCGAATCGCTCAAGGCAGAAGCCCAGACGAAGGATATCAAGATCACTCCGTTGAGTTTTCTCGTGAAGGCGTGCTGCCAAGCGCTAGCCGAATTTCCAGAGTTCAATGCGTCGTTGCACGAAAATCGCACCCAACTGGTGCTGAAGAAATTCGTCAATATCGGCTTTGCAGTCGATACTCCCGAAGGATTGGTAGTACCGGTAATTAAAGGAGCAGATCGCCTAGGAATATGGGATATCTCGAAAAAGATCAGTGAGTTGTCGGAAAAGGCGCGAGCTAAAAAGCTGGCTATGGACGATCTTCAAGGCGGCAGCTTCACCATTTCGAGCCTCGGGGCCATTGGGGGAACCGGATTTACACCAATTATTAACGCACCCGAAGTGGCTATCTTAGGGGTGGCAAGGTTGGCTACGAAGCCCATTTGGGATGGCCATGATTTTCAGCCTAGGCAGATGTTGCCATTGTCGCTGTCGTATGACCACCGGGTGATCAATGGTGCCGACGGCGGGCGCTTCATGGGTTTTCTCACAGCCATTCTGAGCGACATTCGTCGTCTCACGCTGTAGCTCTCGATAATCTCCGGCCCGTACCCATAATGACTACGTCGGGCTTGCCGGTTGTTGTGGCCCCCGCCACTGGGGCTCATGTTGCGCAAGCGAGCGCGCTAGAACGAAGAAGTAGTCACTTAAGCGGTTCAAGTACTGTGCGCCTGGTTCGAGCTTGGGCTCTTCGCTAACGCTTGCCCACAGCTCGAGTTCCGCGCGCCGGCAAACTGCGCGACACACGTGAGCGTGGGCGCACGCGGGGGTACCGCCGGGCAACACGAATTCGGTTAAAGGCGCGAGTGATGTATTCAGTTGCGAGATCTGTTCGTCGAGTTCACTTGGCGAGGGCGCGACGTATTCACCTTGCATAGCCACCAAAGCGCCTAGGTCAAACAGAGATTGTTGTATGTCGGCCAGGAACTCGCGGTACGGACTCAATTCGTCGTAAGAGAGCAGTACGCCAATGTTGCTGTTGAGTTCATCAATGCTACCGAGCGTGCGGATGAATATGTGGTGCTTTGCGAGCGAACGTCCTGTCGCGAGCTTTGTCGAGCCTTTGTCCCCCGACTTGGTCGTCACTTTGCCGATGCGCGTTTTTGTCACACTTAGTGTCCTGATTGGTTAATTCGTGGAATTACAGCGCGTCTCACAAGCTCTGTGTTTGCTAGGTGCCGAATCTTTGATTCGGCTAAGCGCAATCGGAGATTGCGCACGCGGCACCTGCCGGACCGGGTCCGAGGCTACGGCTGGCACCTTTCCAAAGGCCGCAACGGAGCCTTCAGCGGTACAAAAGCAAAGGGCTTGTGGGACGCGTCCTTCGGGAGGCCCAGATTCGCCAATAACCGCGTTGTGCCCCTTGCTAATGGTCCAACATAAGCTGCGGGCAACTACGGCCGCAATCTTCGATTGCGGTACGGAAAGCTTCGCTCTCCGCCCTTGTCTCGTGACGAATCTGGACACTCTGTAGTTCGACGAATTAACCAAACGGGACACTACCCTTGTGAGGAGAGATTCGAATTGTAAGGTAGGACGGTGACTCTGCCGGTATCGAAGGATTTGGTAAGCGCTTCGTAGCCGAAGTTCATGAGTTCCTGGGCGTGAGGGTGACCCGTCGATGCGTCAGCAGCGGAGATGCTCACACCGACGACGACCAGGATGTAACCCTCGGACGTGCGAAACGAGTGCATGTATAGACTATCAAAAATGCGTCTAAAGCTCTTTGACGTACAGTTCTTCAATTCATCCTGCCAGATAATCACAGCAAAGGTATCGCGTTCGGGTCGAGTCACAACGTCAAGCGGCCGGATAAGCCGGCGGATCTTCGTGGCCATGGCCGACATCAGTTCGTCGACACTGCTTTGTTCGTATTGGTTCAGGATGGCGTTGATGTTGTTCACACCAATCATCAACAAACAAGCCGCTCCGCCGCGGGTTTCAGACTGCTTGAGCAAATCGGTCAAGCGGTCGATCGTAAATTTCAAGTTGCCCAGACCAGTAACCGGATCGACGAGATCGGTAGTCTGCAGCTCACGAACTTTCGTATTGAGCACACGGTTTTCGCGCAACAATGCGTTTTGCCGAGTTGCAATACGATTTGCCGCGACGACGCGCGGTAGCAGTTGATCGCGCAGATTTGCCTTGTTTATGAAGTCGTCCACGCCGTCGTTGAAGGCGCTTTCCATAGCTTCGAACTCGTCCCGCGCCGTCATCAACATGACGTAAGTGAAGCGATTACTGGCATCGTCGAGCTTCTTAACCCGCTTGGTTAACTCCACCCCACCCATGGCTGGCATTAGCCAATCTGCGATGATGACTCCCGCCGGTCGTTTCTCTAAAGAACGCAGCGCATGCGTCGGGTTGTCGGTGAATCGCACGTTCGAAAACCCGCCACCGCGCAACACCTTAGCAATGATGGCGCTGGAGAATTTAGCGTCGTCAACTACTAGGATTGGATTGTCAGTGTCGGGCATGTATTGTGCGGGTACGTTCTCTAACGTGTCGTCTTCCAGCGAGTGGATATCCTTGATATGCGACGGCCTTAGTGATGTCAAGGAACCATTCGACGGATGGTGCCTGCGCCGTTGATGACACGCATCAATCGCAAATTCTATGAACAGCTTCCAGGAATATGCCATGCCGACCTTTGACATCGTTTCCGAAGTGGACTTGCAAGAAGTACGCAATGCAGTTGACCAAGCCGGGCGCGAGCTTAAGAACCGGTTTGACTTCCGTGATGTAGATGCGCAATTCGAGCTGGTTGACGACAGCGTTCGTATCAGCGCGCCTGAGGAATTTCAGATTAAGCAGCTCGAAGATATTCTGCGCGACAAGATGGGCGGTCGGGGGGTTGACGCCCGGGTTATGGATGCGGGTGAGGTTGAAGGCTATGGCAAAGTTAAGCGTCAGCGGTTTGCTTTGCGTCAAGGTATTGATCGGGACACCGCGCGCGAACTAACCAAGATTGCCAAGGCTTCAAAACTGAAAGTCCAAGCGCAAGTGAATGGCGACAAGGTCCGGGTGACCGGTAAAAAGCGCGACGACCTACAGAAGGTAATGGCGTTGGTCAAAGAGGCCGAGTTAGATGTGCCGTTTCAATTCGATAATTTTCGCGATTGAAACTGCCTAGCTACAACTGGGAGGAAATCCTTAACCGGCGTATGCTGATTTGTGTGGGTACGGGGTTTGCTTCAGGGCTTCCGTTGTATCTCCTCATACAACTCGTGCCGGCATGGTTACGCCTTGAGGAAATCAG
>Ga0114999_10007636_pt1 | contig 12236 bp, 9 predicted proteins | sample ArcticOcean_MG_C_3_FD_89820 | JGI IMG/M metagenome (GOLD analysis project Ga0114999, IMG submission 89820) | Marine microbial communities from western Arctic Ocean - ArcticOcean_MG_CB8_126 | ecosystem: Environmental > Aquatic > Marine > Oceanic | place: Arctic Ocean: Canada Basin | collected...
CGCTGTTGATCGTGCTTCCGGTTGTTGCGACATCATCGATCAGTCACCACCTAGAACCTGACGTCTAGCACCGCCATAAACGAGTACGCAGAGAAGCGTCTCGCAAGGGTGGCAAGTCGCTTGCGAGACGACGTGCCTTTACGACTCGTCCTACGCAAAGAGGACACAAAGGCGGCATCATATAGGTTCGTGGCTGAGGTTACGGAAACACTAAAGGGTGGAGCGGTCCTCAGGGCTGAAGAGCGAGCTGAAGATCTGTACGCCGCCATAAACACTTTCAGACATCCTTTCCCGTCAGATTCGTCGTTACAGGACAGGTCATTCAAAACGACGGACTAGTCTGGCGTAATGGGAGACCGTCGTTCTCTAGGAGCTGACGCCCACCGAGGCATCTCCAGAGAACGACAACGCGGTTGCAGCGGACGCCTCTGACGAGGAAACGGTGTCGGAGCTTGAAGACGGACGCATCGTTCCCACTAAGACGCACGAGATGTCCCCGATGTCGGTGGAAGAAGCTTGAAGACGGGTGGAACTGCTTGCCCACAGCTTCTTTGTCTTCCAGAACTCCGCCGGTAGCGCCATAAGCGTGATCTACCGGCGGCACGATGGCGATTATGGGCTGATCGTGTCGGAGGCCGTCGGCTAGTATGAACGTTCTAAGCGGAGCGGATCCTAAACGCGGTGTTGCATGAAGGACATGTAATCCGCCCATGTAGCGCGTCCATCCGGTGCCCGCAGTAGGGGCAGTAGCTGACGCGCCGCGTTCCTCTTGTTGTCCCGTCTTCCGAAGACGAGAGCCGCTGGAGTATGGGCAGGAGGATCGTGGTCGCAATAGCCATGATCGCGACTACTCCCACAAGCTGCCCAATCACACCGCCCTCTATCTCTGCCCAGATCGACGAGATCAAAAAGGCCGCTAGTAACCCACTCAGAGGGTAAGCAATTACCTGAACCCAACGATGGTTAGCCGGGATGCGGACTATCGACACAAGCGTCCAATGCGTCAACATGACGCTCGCTATGATGGCGCTGACTGACAATTTTGTTGCGCCATCAAAGTCGAAATCGTTCCATATCGTGAAGATGAGCAAGGCAAATCCTGCGATCGATACGACGATTCCAGGCATAGCCAGCAAACGACCGTGTTCCCGTTCGATGGCCATCCCGTTGGCCAGGGTTAGGACACTTGCGGCTGCTACCGATAGAGCGGTTTCTAGTATCTTCCAGTCCGTCTCGCTGAACTCTCCACGAATCAGTGAAAAGCTCGCCAGCGCTGCACTGACGATCACAGATACGATCAATACTTGCAGCCCGGTGCGTTTCGGATTTAGCGTTTTCGTGAACATGGTTATTAGTGCAAACCGTGTTTATCGGCTGACTACGGTAGCATCTGGATCGACGAACTCGTATATGACGACCGGACCATCCCGGTAAACGGCATTCAGACCGTAACTCTCCATCTGGTCAAACTTGGATATACCGGGCTCGAGATAGTGCGTGCGCTCCATCTCTCCGACGTAAACGTACCTCACGTCGTACTTCCTTAGTAGCTTCACTGCACCTGGCATGTCAGGCGTGTCGAAGAAGTTATTAACTTCGATACGTCGACGTGTGACCTCTCCTGCGAACTCCGGCCGCTGTTGCCTCTGGTGCCAGTCCCAGCCAATCACCGACGGAAGGCCCGTGTAGATAGAAATACGGTTTCCCCAGCGGTACTGGTCAGACAGTCCTTCTACGATGGTTGGCGACCCTTCTACGTTCTTCTCCAGCCACCGGATTGCCTTTAGATCGTGCCCCAGCGTGAGCGGTCCTTCCGGCTCAAAGTACACGGCGTCGGCCATGAAACTTGAACCATCAAGGCCAGAGCTATCGGTATTGAACTGGTCGTCCACCCGGACCGGAGTCGCCATCACCGGGTAGATCAAACCAATCGCCAACATCAGAGCGAACGCCACGAAGCCGATCACCCGGACGCGTGGCCAAGTTAGATATCCGAGTCCAGAGAACGCGGTTTCACCAAAGGCCCAGAGTCGCCACAACAGGTACGCGCTGGCGACACCAAATAGCACCCACGCCTGGATGTAGAACTTAAAGACCGTGTTCTGCCGGACGATGTCGTCCTTCACAGAGAACAGTTCAGGGAAGGCCCCTAATCCAAGCGCCACTGCCGCTAAGGAGGTCGCGATTCCCAGCTCCATGCGATCAGCCACACGCCGATGCAGAGCAAGCAACCACATGAGCGTCAAGAGTCCGACGCCGATCAGCGTAAACGCCAGAGTCGCCTGACCTGAGGCTACGACAACAGTCATTACCGCCGTGAATAGAACAATGACCGCCGCCGTGTTCGCTGGAGCATTTCGCATCCAAGAAGGCGCTATGTCGACCAACTGACCGGACCTGATTACATGACGCATCTCCACGGCCAGATACGCAGCAATTCCCAGAAGGAAAATCCCGTAGATAGTCAGGTACCGCCACAGTGGACTGAGGATGTCATTACGGTCCAGTCCAGCCACTACCTCGTAGCGCTGATGGAACGGCAGGAACAGGACAAGGCTCAATACACCCACAAACACCGTTTTGCCCGCACCACGGGCCAGCCGCTGACTGATGCTTCCTCGTCGTGACAGCAACTCCCCTGCTATGAGCGCAATCGCTGCCAGCCCCATCGCAGTCGGGAAGTCCCAAGCGTTTATAACCCTGAGCGCGCCGAGGCTTAGTCCAAGCGCCGCCAACCCTGAGATGGTCGCAAGCGGCGTTCCTCTTGGCGCTGATGTAGCTCGCAGGAACGCCGATATGGCCAGTCCCAGTGTCAGCAACACAAATGGCAGAGCGATCATGTGGGCGTGCAGATCAGCGAGCAGGAACGAGAAGAACGGGAACTCCGTGATCTCATTCCCGCCCGAATCCCATGCGTACATCCGGGAGCTTCGCCAGAAATCGAAATCCCCGAACGGTTGGCCATCCAGGGCGCGATGAGCCCCCGACCACACCTGGAACAAGCCGTCCATGTTCCCGATGACGGTCACGAACAGCGCCCCGATCAGACCTGCGATTACGGCCGATGCGGCGCCCTTTTTCACAACACCAGGCCGAAGTTGCGCTCGTTCAACCAGCCCGTGCACCACGGTGTATGCGCCGCCGGCCGTCATGGCGAACAGCATCGGGGTTGCAAGGTTGTATGCGACCGCCGGTACGATGCCGGTGAGCCGGATCATCGTCGCCACGATGAACTGGCCGAAGTAGTAGTAGTTCAGGTACCCCCCGGCGTACCAGGGATCGTAAGGCGGCATGACGGTCGATCGAGTTACGGCGTTCAGGTAGGCGAAGTCCATGGGCTTCTCACCTCCCCGCCACGGATGCCAGAGATCGGGGTTGGCGATGCGTATCAGGAGGAAGACGATGAACGCCGCAAGGAACAGGGCCTCCATGCTCAGCACCATTCGCGATCGGGAGCGCAGGAACGCCGATATCTCTGATCGAAGATTCCAGCCGACTACGCCCGAAATTCCGGCCCATATAGCTATAGCGAGAACGACCGAGCCACGACTGAAATCTGCGATACCAACGCTGGCCATGAACCACGCTACGAACGCAACCAGGAGCAGCCCAAGCGGTTTGTGTAGTAGGTATCCCCTGTTCGGAAATGGGCGGAACAGTACGTATCCGATCGGCAGTGCGACCAACCCCAGCACCTGAATCGTAAGAAGCCACACGATCCACGACCAACCGGCTGTATCTCGGTCAAGGTCCACGATGCCGGATAGTGTTCCCCCGGCGACCTGTGTGGCGCGTTCGTCGTCGGTAAGTTGGAGCCCGACGGTCTGCCCTATCACCCGACCGTCAAGGACGACCTGTTGTTGGATGACGCGCTCTACCTGTTCTGCCGATAACAGCCCGGTGTTACGGAACACCAGCGGGCGGGTCTGGTCGTAAACGGTGAAGCTCTCATCGGCCCAGCCGAAAGAGACGTTCAGGCCTCCGGGATCATCGAAACCGGAGGGCACTGGCAGATCGACGCGCGCCAGTCGATCCGCGCTGTAGGTAATTCCCAGGAACGAGGCTTCCCGGTTGTTCGTGTACGCAAGGTCATAACCGAGCTCGCCAGCAAACAGCTTCTCGTAGTAGACGGAGGATATCGGATAACGCTCTGGTAGCCGGGGAATCGTCCCGTAAAGCCGGTTGCTGAATATAACAATGTAGTCAGCTTCTGCGAGCGAGGCCGATATCTCATTCAGCTTGGATAACGTGTCGTGATCGTAAAGCGGGAGGTCGCGCACGTCGTACTGGTACATGTCCGGCAAGCCCTCGTCCCAGTGCTCCTTGAGGACGGTGGAACCCGATGGCACGTTGGCCTTGAACCAGTCGGATCCTTCCTGGGCAGGGTGCGGTCGGGAATAGATCGACTCAAAGGCAAATGCGTAATGGGCGGTGAATACAAGGAGGATGCCTACCACGACGGGAGCAGCAAACCGGCGTGATCGACCCAGTGCGCGTATCGCATCAACCAGCCACCATGCCGACCTGCTTCCGTAGATGATCAAGAGCGGCGTTGCGGGCAGCATGTAGCGCAGGAACTTGACGTCGAACCAACCGATGATCGCCAGATACGGCACCAGCCACGCCAGGACGATCAGATCTACTTTGCGCCGGGAGCGCCATGCAGCTATAAGTCCGGCGCCAAATCCCACCCAGACGGCGAGGCCGAGTACCGGGCCAAGGCCCCATGTACCGAGCTGCCAGGCCTGATAAAGGAAACGTGGTGTATCTTCGTACTGCCTCGTGTAAGGAAAATCAACGATGCGGCGCACCATCTCTCCCTCACGGGTGAAGTCGGCCCAGAACTGGTCGAAGTCTATAAACATGTAGGGCTGCGCAAAGATCAGCGCAACCGATAACCCGATGCCGGTCATCAACGAACCGATGATGAAACGTTGCCACCTGTGCCAACTGAAGTCGGCGAACGAAAATCGATCGCCCGGAGCGGAGAACGCTGCGATCATAAGTGCTACAAACAGCGCCGATCCCAGCACATCAGCGGACGCCTTTGTGCCGATAGCCAACCCGGTCAGCACTCCCGCCAGTAGCGCATACCGGTACTGGCCCGAATACGCGAGTTTCACGGACGCCAGAAGCGTCGCCATGATGAACATGGCGAGAATCGTGTCGACCGCGAAGAAATGGCTCATCTGGATGTGGATGACGGCAAGTGCAGAAAGAGCAGCCGCCAGCAAGCCGACCCGCCGACCGTACCAACGTGCGCCGAGTGCGAATACCAGCAGGATGGTGATCGTATCCGCCAGTGCGGAAATCGTACGGCCCGGCATCCGGAGATAGAACAGGTCCCAGTCGGTCACAGGCGATGCCACCGCCTGCGTGGTGCGCAACAGATATAGCGGCAGGCTTCCGTAGTTGAACCAACCCGGATTAAGAGGGCTGTCCTCTGCCGAGAAGAGGTCGCCGATCTCGCCGGAAGATGGGAAATCGATCCCCTCCGTCTGCATCAGGATCGCCCGCTCATCGGGATGGAACAGGCCGCCATCATCCCAATCGATTCCGTAGAGGCGCAGTCCCAGGGAGAGCAACAGAATGAGACCCAGGAGCCAGGCTGTCCTGCGGTTTGAGAGACCTGGGCGAGAATTTTCCGGGTCTGAAGGCACTTCAGCCGGGCGCGACGACGCCACCGCGACCGGTGGAGCCTCTTGTTCACCCGGGGAAGTTGATTGCATAACGGTGGATTTTAAAAGCGTTCGGACTCGCGAGGCACCGGGCCTGTCATTCATTTGACCCATAAATACCAGGAATATCCGGAAATCTGACTGGCGTTAACTCAAATTGAACGGTCTCGCTGAGGTTCTACGTCCCTCGTATTGACTCGGACGCACTACCGGCACTGCGGGCAGAATAGCAACAGTGAACATCCATTGACCCGGCTGCCACCCGGGCCTAACGTTAGGACTTCCCCGCATATTCCCGTGAGTCTGTCAGTAATTGCCTGAACCGACTCACGCCACCAACTCATTACTGGAGTCTTGATGCCTGAAACTGGTTCCATACAGCCGCCATTCGAACGGACGGTTCTCGATACCGGGGTCCGAGTATTAACCAGCAACATGCCTCACACGGGTGCCGTGAGCGTCCAGGTCCTTTTTGGCGCAGGATCCCGTTACGAGACCGATGAACTTGCGGGCTCTTCTCACCTTTTTGAGCACCTTTTGTTCAAAGGGACAACTAAACGTCCCACTCCAAAGGAAATCGCCGAGACTATTGAGGGCGTTGGCGGAATCCTTAACGCCTACACCGATCGTGAGGCCACAGGCTACTGGTGCAAGATCGCACTGACCCACTACAAAGAGGGCCTTGATGTACTCCTGGATATGATCCAGGATCCCCTTTTCAGGGAAGAGGATATAGAAAAAGAGAAAAAGGTCGTATTCGAGGAGATCAGGGCGTCACACGATTCGCCCGAGGCGACCGTCGACATGATGATGGACGAACTGCTGTTCCCGTCTCAGCCCCTTGGTCGGGACATCGCAGGTAGCGTCGACTCCGTCCAGGCGGTCAGCACCGAATCTCTGAAGGAATACCTGCGGACTCAGTATGTCGCCAGCAACACGATCATCTCAGTGGCTGGTGCCCTGCCCCATGAACAGATAGTCGCAGATGTTGCCGAACTCATGGATGGCTTTCATGACGGTACTCCGGCACCCATGTTTCCCTTCGTGGACAACCTCAGCGGTCCCAGCCTTAAGCTCCAGCATCGCGACACCGAGCAGGCGCATATTTCGCTTGGCCTCCACGGCATTTCAGCGAACGACGACGATCGATATGCGCTTCGACTGTTATCCACCATCTTCGGCGGGTCGATGAGCAGTCGACTGTTTGAAGAGGTTCGAGAGAAGCGAGGACTGGCGTACTCAATCCACGCAGGTCCAGCTCATTACAGCGACGCCGGATCATTCCAGGTATCGTCCGGTGTGGACCCTGAGCGTGCGGTGGAGGCCATCAAAGTCATCATGGACGAGGTGGTCAAACTTCGCGATGGGGTGACGGAAGACGAGTTCCATAAGGCAAAAGAACTGACCAAAGGTCGAATCTTGATGAGTATGGAGGAGAGCCGATCTGTCGCCGGGTCTATCGGGTCACAGGAATTGTTGCTTGGAGAGGTGAAGTCGGTCGACGACGTAATATCCGACTACGACGCAGTTGAAATCGACCAACTGAAAGCCGTCGCCAATAGATTGATTGATCAGAACAAACTGGTGCTCGCCCTGGTTGGCCCATTTGATTCTGATGAGCCGTTCAGACCTCTGTTGACCCTCTAAAAGGCCCGGATGATGTATTCTCACCGATTTTTATCTCTCATAAGTCGGTCAGAACAGGTTGCGGTTATCGCTAGGGGGTAGGCACCCAGCCTGTTTAACGTGTCCCTTATGGACATGAGACAACCGGGCCACCCGAGACATCGATGGGACGCCGATAGCATTCGTGCATTGAGGCTGTTCCTGGATGTATCTCAAAGCGTATTTGCCAACTACCTTGGTGTACGCCAACAAACCGTCAGTGAGTGGGAGACCGGTGTATATCGGCCCCGCGGAGCGTCTGGCACTTTGCTCTCGTTAATAGCGGAGCAGGCTAGCTTCCGGTACTCCGGACCCGAGGCAGTGGAGCGTCAACCGATGCCCGCCTTCTCAGGGCAACCGGCAAACCCACAGGCACCACCCACGCGCGACATCACCAAGCCGCAGCGACCGCCGTCATCATCGCCTCCGGGTCGTGTAACCCGTGTAGTTGGTGATCGTGACAACGGTTCCCGGGGGTACATCCCGTACGTACCACCGGCGCTAAGGCCGTCGTCCCGCCCGCAAAACTTCAAGAGGCCGGGAGGCCGGAACGAGATAGCGTTCTAACCCATCCCGCTCGTGACGCTCCACAACCTCTGACCTCCAGTACGTACCCGTTCATACAGGTCATCCCGGCCTTTTCGTCCGGTAGATAGTTATTCAACACCGCACTTTCCGATGTATTCGGGGTGCGGTGTTTCGCGTTGACACCTATTTGGAGCGGACATACCATGACCCGACTTGCTACAACGTGTTCGTAACGAACCTGCAGAGGGGTTATTAGGCAACATGTGTCGCATCGCTGGAACCTGATTGACCGAACTTTTGACGGGCACAGCAGGAGAGACGCATCATGGCTACTAGGGCTTACATCTTGATAGAGACAGTTGTCGGCAAGACGACTGAAGTCAGCATCGCTCTCCAGGCAGTCTCAGAAATGACAAGTGTTGACGTCGTTACGGGACCGTACGACATCATCGCCATCGCCGAAGCCGACGATCTGCCAACGCTTGGCAATCTGGTCAGCGATGGCATGCACAACGTACCGGGTATCGTGAAAACAGTTTCATGCCTGGCCGTCGGACCCTGAACCTACTTCACGTAATTACACCGAAATAGAAGACCGCCCGACGCCATCAGGCTAAATGGGCCGTAAACATCACGAAAGAAAGAGGCCTCAATGAGGTACACGTTCACCGCCGAGGAAGAGGATTTTCGCCAGGAAGTTCGCACCTGGCTCACGGAACAACTCCCGCAAGGATGGAACGGCGGCGACGAGAGTACCGACGAAGGCTGGGCCTTCAATCTTGAGATGCGTAAGAAGTTGGCCGACAAGGGCTGGCTGACACTTGCGTGGCCCAAGGAGTACGGAGGCCAGGGCGCATCGTTCATGAAGCAGGTCGTTTTCAGCGAAGAGATGACCGCAGCTCAGGCACCCGGTATCGATGGCTTCGGCATCAAAATGCTTGGCCCAACGCTCATGGTTCACGGAACCGAAGAGCAGAAACGCCGACTTCTCCCGCCAATTGGCCGTGGCGAAGTGCAGTGGTGCCAGGGCTACTCCGAGCCGGACTCCGGTTCCGACCTGGCTTCCCTTCAGCTGAAGGTCGAAGAGACCGACGACGGCTGGGTGGTCAACGGTTCCAAGATCTGGACCTCTCAGGCGCACCGTGCTGACTGGATATTCTTCCTGGGCCGAACGAACCCGGATGCGCCAAAGCATCGTGGCATCAGTTTCTTTGTTGCCGACAAGTACACGCCCGGTATCGAAGTTAAACCGATCGTGAACATGGCCGGTGAGCACCATTTCAACCAGACGTTTTTTGAAGATGTACACATCCCCAAGGACGCCCTGATCGGTGAACGGGACCGTGGCTGGTACATCGCCGCCACCCTGCTGGACTTTGAACGCTCAGGCGTTCAGTACCCGGCCGGTGGACGACGCACTTACGAGGAACTCCTGGAGTTCGCGAAGGCGACGCCCGGCTCTGACGGCCAGCCGCTTACCGAAGATCCGGACATCCGTCGGCAGTTCGCCGAGCTTGATGTCGATATCGAATGCGCCCGCCTCGTGGCTTACGAAGTCGCGTGGATGCAGTCGGTCGGACAAATTCCAAACAAGGAAGCCTCTGCTGCAAAGGTCCTCGGGACGAAGTTGACGCAGAAACTTGCGAAGTTCGGAACAGAGCTTGCCGGTATGTACGGAATGCTAGGTCCGGGCTCTGAGTTCGCTCCGATCGAGGGGCGGTATCCGCAGATGCAGATGTCGGTTGTCGCCCACACGATCTTTGCCGGTACGACCGAGATCCAGAAGAACATCATCGCAACACGAGGTCTTGGCCTGCCGAGAGGCTAGATCCATGTTCAACGCTGTACGGGAAGTCGCGATGCCGACATGCCCGAACTTTGGCCCCCGGAGGGCTTAATGAGATACGCCTTCACCGTCGAGGAAGAAGAGTTTCGTGGAGAGGTTCGGGAATGGCTCACGGACCAACTTCCCGACGATTGGAATGGGATAGACGAGGACAGTGAAGAAGGCTGGAAGCTGACGCGTGTGATGCGTAGCAAGCTGGCCGACAAGGGCTGGCTGACGCTCGCCTGGCCGACCGACTACGGAGGCCAGGGCGCTTCGTTCATGAAGCAGGTCGTCTTCAACGAGGAGATGGCCTTCGCCCGCTGTCCCGGTATCGACGGTTCCGCAATAAAGATGCTTGGCCCGACGCTCATGATTCACGGCTCCGAGGAGCAACGTCGGACCCTGTTGCCGCCGGTTGCACGTGGCGAGGTCGAATGGTGCCAGGGCTACTCCGAGCCAGACTCCGGATCTGACCTGGCCTCTCTTCAGCTTCGTGTCGATGAGACGGACGATGGTTGGATCGTAAACGGCTCAAAAATTTGGACGTCAATGGCACACCGTGCTGACTGGATCTTCTTCCTTGGTCGCACAAATCAGGATGCGCCAAAACACCGTGGCATCAGCTTCTTCGTCGCCGACATGCACACGCCGGGCATCGAAGTACGCCCGATCGTAAACATGGCGGGTTCGCATCACTTCAATCAGACCATCTTTGAAGACGTTCACATCCCCAAGGATTCACTCGTCGGCGAACGAGACCGTGGCTGGTACATCGGTGCAACCTTGCTCGACTTTGAGCGTTCCGGGGTTCAGTACTCGGCCAACGGTCGCCGGATATTTAACGAACTGACCGCATTTGCGAAAGCACAAATAGGTTCAGACGGACTCCCGATGTCTGAGGACCCGCAGGTTCGGAACCAGTTTGCTGAGCTGGACGTGGACATCGAGTGCGCACGTTTGGTGGCCTACGAAGTCGCCTGGATGCAGTCGGTTGGACAGGTGCCAAACAAAGAGGCATCTGCCTCTAAAATCCTCGGCACGCAACTTATGCAGAAACTCGCCAAGTTCGGGACCGAACTCGGCGGCATGTACGGAATGCTTGGCCCGGGTTCGGAATACGCGCCCATCGACGGTAAGTACCCAAAGATGCAGCTCTCTTCGGTGTCCAGCACGATCGCTGCGGGCACCACGGAGATCAACAAGGGAATTATTGCCTCGCGTGGTCTTGGACTGCCGCGAGGTTAAAACGCCCGGATAAATTGTCCGGCACAAAATTACGAACACAAACACAGGTAACTGGAGTAACTGAACGTGGACATCGGCCTCTCCGAAACGCAGCAATTGATCCGCAACTCCGCCCGGGAATTTCTGGAGGAGAACTGCGACACGCAGTACGTGCGTGCGATGGAAGAAGATGAAGTCGGTCACACCGACGAGTTGTGGAACCAGGTCGCGGAGCTTGGATGGCTCGGTTTGACCGTTCCGGAAGAGTACGGTGGCGCTGGAATGTCGTTCAGCGAACTGGCGATATTGCTTGAAGAGACCGGTGCGGCGATGCTGCCTGGGCCTTTCTTCTCGACCGCCGTCATCGGTGCAGAGGCGCTGAAAATTGCGGGATCTGATGATCAGAAATCTGACCTGCTTTCAAAGCTGGCAGAGGGCAAACTCAAGACAGCGCTTGCGTTCCACGAGTCCGGTGCTTCCTGGTCGGCCGAGAGCGTGTCAGAGATGACCGCCACCGAGACTGAAGACGGCTGGATCCTGAACGGCGAGAAACGATTTGTACAGGACGGCGCAGCGGCAGACATGCTGATCGTCGCCGCCCGGACAGGCGAAGAAGCTGAGAACGGCATCACCCTGTTCCTGGTTGAGACCGACAACGCCAACGTCGACTCACGAGAGCTCAAGACCACCAGCTCAGATCGCATGTCGGTCATGAGCTTTGGCGAGGTCTCGGTGCCAAAAACATCGGTACTCGGTGAGGTCAATGGCGGCTGGCAGGTTCTGGAGAAACTGTTCCAGTACGGAGCTGCCGGAAAGTGTGCAGAGATGGCGGGCGCAGGCCAGAAGATGCTGGACACGACCGTCGACTACGTTCAGAACCGGGTCCAGTTTGGACGATCTATCGGTAGCTTTCAGGCAATCCAGCACCACGCCGCCGATATGGCGATAGAAGTCCAGGCGGGCCGACAACTGGCACGTCAAGCGGCATGGTTCCTCGGAGAGGGACTGGACGCAACACGGCAGGTCGCACTCGCCAAGGCATACCTTAGCGAGTCGTACCCCCGGGTCTGCGCCACGGCACACCAGTGCCACGGAGCCATCGGCTACACGCACGAATATGACCTTCACCTGTGGACGCGCAGGGCCACCGGACAGCGACTTGCATTTGGTGATACAAAGAACCATCAAAAGACGCTGATGGATCAGGCCGGACTCTAGACCCAGTAGATCGAAGTTGAACGATAGCCTGATCCGGGAACGGCTAATGGCGGTGTTGCAAGCCTGCACTGACGGACCGTGGCAACAAAATTTCC
>Ga0114999_10007638_pt1 | contig 12236 bp, 10 predicted proteins | sample ArcticOcean_MG_C_3_FD_89820 | JGI IMG/M metagenome (GOLD analysis project Ga0114999, IMG submission 89820) | Marine microbial communities from western Arctic Ocean - ArcticOcean_MG_CB8_126 | ecosystem: Environmental > Aquatic > Marine > Oceanic | place: Arctic Ocean: Canada Basin | collected...
AGGTAAAAAAACCTTTATTTTGCATGACGGCCCTCCGTATGCAAATGGCGATATCCATTTAGGCCACTCAGTTAATAAAATATTAAAAGATATTATTGTTAAGTCTAAAACATTATCTGACTTTGATTCACCATTAGTTCCAGGTTGGGATTGTCATGGTTTACCAATCGAGTTAATGGTTGAGAAAAAAGTAGGCAAGCCGGGTGTAAAAGTTACTGCGAGTGAGTTTCGTGAAAAATGCCGTGCATACGCTAAAAAACAAGTTGAAGGTCAAAAAGTTGATTTTAAACGTTTAGGCGTATTTGCAGATTGGGATAAGCCATATTTAACAATGAACTTTGACTTTGAAGCGAATGCAATTCGTGTGCTTGGTCGAATTATTGAAAAAGGTCATTTGCATAAAGGCGCCAAGCCTGTGCATTGGTGTACAGACTGTGGCTCTGCATTAGCAGAAGCAGAAGTTGAATACCAAGATAAGCAGTCTCCAGCAATCGATGTGCGTTTTACATTTGTTGATCAAGATGCTGTTGTTAGTGCATTTGATCTGGCTGATGGCCATAAAGGTGAAGGCAGTGTTGGTACTGTTATTTGGACAACAACACCGTGGACGCTTCCTGCAAACCGCGCTGTGGCTGTGCATGCCGATTTAGAGTATGCGTTAGTACAGGTTGAAGATGAAGGCGTACAACAACGTCTAATTTTAGGTTCTGAGCTTGTTAAAGATGCTATGGACCGTTTTGGTTTTAATCACTTTCACGTACTAGGGTATGTAAAAGGTGCAGCGCTTGAAAACTTGCAAGTAGCCCATCCTTTTTATGATTTTAATGTACCAGTGATTGTTGCAGAACACGTAACTACTGATTCAGGTACTGGTGTTGTACATACCGCCCCAGGCCATGGTCAAGAAGATTTCGTGGCAGGCTTAAATTACAACCTTGAAGTGGCTAACCCTGTTGGTGCAAATGGTGTTTATTTACCAGATACCGAACTTTTTGCAGGTCAGCACGTATTTAAGGCGAATGCGAGCGTAATTGAAGTGTTAAAAGAGCGTGGTGCGCTTATGCATCACCATGCGCTTACGCATAGTTACCCACATTGTTGGCGCCACAAAACACCAATCATTTTCCGTGCTACACCGCAGTGGTTTGTAAGTATGGATCAGGCTAACTTACGTCAAGATTCTCTTGCTGAGATTAAAAACACGCAGTGGTTACCAGAGTGGGGCGAAAGCCGTATTTCTAACATGGTTGAAAGCCGCCCAGATTGGTGTATTTCTCGCCAGCGTACTTGGGGCGTTCCTATTGCATTGTTCGTTGATAAAGACACCGGTGCACTTCACCCAAATACACAAGAGTTAATTGCTCAAGCAGCAGAGCTTGTTGAAAAGTCTGGTATACAAGCATGGTACGATTTAGAACCAGCTACTTTACTTGGTGAAGAAGACGCCAAGCAATACATGAAAGTGCAAGATACGCTAGATGTATGGTTTGACTCAGGTGTGTCACACGCTTGTGTAGTAGATGCACGTGAAGACTTGGTTGGTCCAGCTGACTTATACCTTGAAGGTTCTGATCAGCACCGTGGTTGGTTTATGTCATCAATGATGACATCAGTTGCTATTAATGGTCATGCACCATATAAGCAAGTGCTTACGCATGGTTTTACCGTTGATGAAAACAGCCGTAAAATGTCTAAGTCACTAGGTAATGTTATCTCTCCGCAAAATGTGATGAATAAACTAGGTGCTGACATTTTACGCTTATGGGTTGCTTCTACCGATTACACGGCAGAAATGACTGTGTCGGATGAAATATTTAAACGCTCAGCCGATCGTTACCGCCGTATTCGTAACACCAGCCGTTACTTGCTTGCTAACCTAAATGGTTTTAACCCAGAAACAGATCAAGTAGCTGTTGATGATATGGTTGAGCTTGATAAGTGGATTGTTGGACGCGCAGCTCAGTTGCAAGACGAGATTTTAGCCGCATACGACAGCTACCAAATGCTATTAGTAACGCAAAAGCTAATGAACTTCTGTACGGGTGAGCTTGGCTCGTTCTATTTAGATGTTATAAAAGATCGTCAATATACAGCTAAGAGTGATAGCCATGCACGTCGTTCTTGTCAAACTGCGCTTTATCATATCGCAGAAGCAATGACGCGTTGGATGGCACCTATTATGAGCTTTACCGCACAAGAAATTTGGGAAGCGTTACCGGGTGAGCGTAGTGACTACGTATTTACATCAGTTTGGTACGATGGCTTACAAGCGCCAACAAATAGCCAATTTAGTAACGATGATTGGTTAGAGATTTTAACTGTACGTGACGAAGTAAACCGCTTATTAGAAGCTGCACGTAAAGAAGAAGTCATTGGTGCAACACTTCAAGCAACGGTGAATTTATTTACGGGTAAAGAGCTTGCCGCTAAATTAAACGCGCTTGGTGATGAACTGCGTTTTGTATTGTTAACATCAGCCGTGAATGTTACTGAAGTTGATAGCCAGCCTGCAGATACACAAGCTACCGAGATTGAAGGTTTGTTCATTAGCGTTGCTGCAACAGATGCTGCTAAATGTGAGCGTTGTTGGCATTACAGCGAAGATGTAGGTGTTGAGCCTGCTCATCCTGAAATTTGTGGTCGTTGTGTAAGTAATGTTGACGGCGAAGGTGAAAAGCGTCAATTCGCTTAGGAGTTATTCTTAGTGAGCAAACTAGCCCAAAAAAGTGGTTTAGTGTGGCTTTGGTTGAGTCTATTACTTTTAGTAATAGACTTTGCCAGTAAAACACTTGTTGTAGGGACTATGGCTTATCAAGAGTCTATAAACTTACTCCCTGTTTTTAGTATTACTTATGTACATAACTATGGTGCTGCTTATAGCTTTTTAAGTGAAGCGGGTGGTTGGCAACGTTGGTTTTTAAGTGCAATTGCCGTTGCTATTAGTGCTTTGCTTGTATGGTGGCTAAAACGCTTACCTGCTACAAATAAAGTACTATGCGGTGCTTATGCATTGGTACTTGCTGGCGCTATTGGTAATTTATACGATCGTATTGCGTATGGTTATGTAATCGACTTTATTCACGTTTTTTATAAAGACTCACATTTTCCTGTATTCAATATTGCCGATTGCGCTATTTGTATTGGCGCAGCATTATTGTTATTTGACGCCTTCACCGGCGAGAGTCCAAAGGAGCATAAAGCATGAGCCAAGCTGTAATTGGTGAAAACTCGCAAGTTATTTTCCATTTTTCTATTAAATTAGAAGATGGCTCTGCCGCTGATTCTACCAAGGTACACAACAAACCTGCTAAATTAACAATGGGTGATGGCAGCTTAACGGCAAACTTCGAAAAGTGTTTATTAGGGCTAACTGCAGGCGAAAGTAAAACGTTTGAATTAGAACCTGAAGATGCTTTTGGTCAGCCAAACCCAGATAATATTTACTACGTTGACCGTAGTAAGTTTGGTCCAGAAACACCAGCTAAGGTAGGTGCAATTATTGCGTTTACTCAACCTGATGGCACTGAGCTTCCTGGTTTAGTCCGCGAAGTGCAAGGTGAGTCGGTAACGATTGATTTTAATCACCCTTTATCTGGCCAGCGTTTAACGTTTGAAGTTGATATTATTGAGGTGGAAGGTTAATGGAAATATTACTAGCTAATCCTCGCGGCTTTTGCGCTGGTGTTGACCGTGCTATTAGTATTGTTGAGCGCGCTTTAGATATTTTTGAAAAGCCAATTTATGTTCGCCACGAAGTAGTACATAACCGCTATGTGGTTGATGGACTAAAAAGCCGTGGTGCGGTATTCGTTGAAGAACTTGATCAAGTACCTGACGACAGTATTGTTATTTTTAGCGCACATGGCGTATCGCAAGCGGTTCGCAGCGAGGCTAAACGTCGTGATTTAAAAGTATTTGATGCAACGTGCCCGCTTGTAACTAAAGTGCATATGGAAGTTACACGTGCGAGTCGCAAAGGTATTGAGTGTATTTTAATTGGACATCATGGTCACCCTGAAGTAGAGGGAACAATGGGACAATATGATAACTCAGACGGTGGTATTTATCTTGTTGAAACCGTTGATGATGTTGTTGCGCTTAATGTAAAAAATGCTGAAAATCTTTTTTACTGTAGTCAAACGACTTTATCAGTTGATGATACTGCTGATGTTATTGATGCACTACGCAATAAGTTTCCATCAATTGACGGACCTCGTAAAGATGATATTTGTTATGCAACGCAAAATCGTCAGGATGCTGTTCGTGACTTAGCTGACAAAGTTGATGTGCTATTAGTTGTTGGCGCTAAAAACAGCTCTAACTCTAATCGCTTACGTGAACTTGCAGATAAAATGGGCACTGTTGCTTATTTAATTGATGATGCAACTGATGTGCAAGAGCAGTGGGTTTCAGGTTCTAAATCAGTGGGTGTAACTGCGGGTGCATCTGCGCCAGAAGTACTTGTACAACAAGTTATAAGCCGATTAAAAGATCTTGGTGGTACGCAGGTTGTTGAAAACCCAGGCGAAGAAGAGAATATCGTATTTGCTGTTCCTGTAGAGCTACGTTAATTTAAAATTTAGATTATAGGAGAGTCGTTATGAGCAAGTCACTAAAAAATGATGGTTTGCTTTTTTCGGCTCTTTTTAATGAGCGAGGCGTACTAGCTTCGCTTATTGTTTCTCAAGTTATTGCTATTGTTTTAGCCTTTGCACCCAATGTAGAAGGAGATATTTGGCTTCGACTTGGGATCATCAGTTTGTTTATGCATTTAATTGTTTTAGTCGGTACCTCTTCTTTATACTTTTGTAGATTTTTCTTACAAACGCGCACTCAAACTTTTCAATTAAGTTTGTTTTTTATCTTTTTTTTATTATCTACATGCATTTTTAGTATTTTATTTTCCCATTTTGCTTTTGATATAGATGATACAGATAACTTAATTTATTTCACACTTCGCAATTGCATTATAGTGGCTTTGCTGGCGGCTTTATTCGTCCAATTTTTATTAATTCATTTTGAGAAAGAGCAGCAAACTAAAGCGCTTTCTCGAGCTGAGCTTGATGCCTTGCAAGCTAGAATACGTCCTCATTTTTTATATAATAGTTTAAACACCGCTGCAGAGCTTACTCATCATGATGCCGATGCGGCAGAGCAGGCTATTTTAGCATTAGCCGCCTTATCGCAGGCTGCAATGCACTCAGGAAAAAATGTATCTCTTGACGATGAAATAACGCTGAGTAAGCAATATATAGCACTTGAAACATGGCGTTTCGGTAATCGCTTAAGCGTTGATTGGCAAATACCTAATGAACTACCTGCATTGAGCATTCCTTGTTTAACCCTGCAGCCATTAATTGAAAATGCAGTATGCCACGGTGTTGAAACAAGTGAGCATGGTGCAGAAATAAAAGTAGAGCTACATATTACTACCGGCTATATAACCATGATTGTTTCTAACCCTATAACAATTTCTAATGCTCAAACTAGGCCTAATAACGGCATGGCGCTTGAAAATATTCGCCAGCGATTAAATATTTATTATAAAAATAAAGCGCAGCTAACAATTACTAATAAAAATGATGTGTTTAGGGTCAAGGTCGTTATTCCTAAGCTAATTGAGGGCAGTGTATGAACGTACTCATTGTTGATGATGAACCTCTTGCGAGATCGCGCTTAATTCGTTTGTTGGCACATGATAAAAGCATAGTTGTACAAGGCGAGGCAAGTAATGGTAATGAAGCCCTAGTACTGGCTAAAAAGCAAACGCCGGATTTGATTTTTTTAGATGTTGATATGCCTGGTATGAATGGTTTACAAGTTGCTAATGAGCTCAATAGTTTAACTCTACCTCCTGCTATTGTTTTTATAACTGCTCACCCTGAGCATGCCTTCGATGCTTTACAATTAAGCGCTGCAGGTTATTTAGTTAAACCTATTTCAGAGCAATCATTGCAAAAGGTGCTTAAGCAAGTCGGGCGCTTAAATAAAGTACATATTCAAAAACAACAAAATGTAAAAATCTCTTATCAGCTAGCTGGTACTCTACGCAGTGTTGATATAAATGATGTTTTGTATTTTAGTGCCGAAGAAAAGTATACCAAAATGATATTCTGTGGTGGAGAAGCTTTACTTGAACAAAGTCTAAAACAATTAGAGTTACAATTTCCTACACATATTTTGCGAATTCATCGCAATACATTGGTTAATAAACAAAAAGTAATTGCTTTGCATTCAAAAGCGAATGGCAATCATATGATTGAGCTACAAGGGTGCAGTGAGTTATTGCCAGTGAGCCGCCGTGAGCTTAAATTAGTAAAAAATTCGCTTTAGGCTTACCTTGCAATTAACCTCCCCTTGATTTAAATACATTTGAGTCTTAATTATCAACGGTGTTATTGAATAAACAGGTTTAATTAACCGTTTATCAACAAATATAACCGCTTGTCTTAGTCCTCATTGATTCCTCAAATAAATAACATAAACTTAAAATCAGATAATTTTTATTTGGTTTTATTATGCAATCACCTCACGTAAAAGTGCAAAGAGGCTTCACTCTGATTGAAGTGCTAATTGCATTTATTATTCTTAGTTTTGGCCTTTTAGGCGCAGTTGCTTTGCAAGCAAAAGCAAAGCAAGCAAGCTTTGATTCTATGCAGCGTGCTGCTGCAGTTGCACTTGGTAATGATATTGTGCAGCGTATCCGTGCTAACGATACCCCGCAAATAGCTAGCCTATATACCCAAACATTTAATAGCGAAGCCTCAACTAAAACCTCACAGACGTGTTTTACAAGCACTTGTAGCGCAGCGCAAGTTGCAGCCCTAGACCTTGAGCAATGGAAAAGAGCTATAAAAGCAAGGGAAAACACAGGCTCTTTAGATGACGCAACTGTATGTATTGCGGCTACTGCAGTTGCAGGTACAGGTGGTAAAGCATTTAATTTAGAGGTCGTTGTATCTTGGCAAGGGCGTCAAGAGTTTAATGCAAATAGTACGACTGGAGACATCAAGTGTGGAACGGCTGATAAAAAGCGCCGTTTAGTTGTTTTAACTAGTTATATTTACCTTAGGAGCTAACATGAAGCAAAAAGGTTTTACACTTGTAGAAATGATGATTTCATTATTTATTGGTGGGTTAATTTTAGGCGGCGTTATGTTTACCTATATAGGTATGAAAGTAACCACTAAAGATACGATGACTATTGGTGAACTTCAAGAATCAGGACGCCTTGCAATTAACATAATGCAACGTGATATTGAGCAAATTGGCTTTTGGGGCACTTATTATGATGATTCTTTTACTTCGGTAAACACAGAAGCATTATCAAACCCGCTAAATGACTGTTTTGAAGGACTAAATAACGGTAGTTTTCCTGATTTGGCAACTGCGAGTAACTTTAGAACTATTTATGCGAAGGTTGCAGATGCTTCAAAAGAACTAAACTGCGTAACGAGTCCAGTAAAAGGTACCGATATTATTCAGTTAAAGTTTTTACAAGGTGATCAATTAACTGAAGCTGAGACTCAAACGAGTGAAAACTATTTCATAGCGGAGCAAGAGAGAGCTCAATTCAAGCGAGGTGAAATTACAGGAAGTTCTGTTAATGCCTCTATTTGGCCGTATAGCCATCATGTTTATTATATTTCAGAGCAAACATATAAAGTAAATAACAAGAACCTAACTGTACCTGCATTAATGAGAAAGCGCTTAGTTGGTGGAAATATCACCACAGAAACTATTATGGAAGGTGTCGAAAACATGCGGTTTGTTTTTGGTCTCGATACAAACAGCGACAATCGTGTAGATACATACCGAAGTATTAAAAGTATGGAGCACACTGATTGGGAAAATCGAAAGGGTATTTTAACAGTACAGGTATTTTTATTAATACGCGCATTGGAGCCAGACCCTGGGGTTAAAATTAAAAACCAAACTTACATATTAGGTGAAGATGAAGACAAGCGTGAATTGAAATTCACAGATAGTTTCAGACGCACAGTGTTTACCACGACTATTCGATTAAATAATGTTGGATCAAATTTATGGCGTATTTAAAACAATCACAGAAAAAGCAGCAGGGTGTAGTACTGATCACTGCTCTAATAATGGTAATTGCAGTGACGGGTATAGCGGTGACTCTTATGAGCAGTAGTAGTATTGATATTAAAATTACCAATGCAGCGCAAGAGCGTGAAGTGGCCGAAAATGAACTTATTGGCGAAGTACAGCGCATGATTTCTGATGAAGAAAATAAAGGTGCGAATAATCAGTTTTTTTTGAGTCCAGATGAAGTCACTTCGATTGCAGCCTCTGATAAAGAAGGCATGGTGATCGCAACACATGATGGTATGCAAAGCAAAATGGTTAATCTAAACAAAGGTGCGCTTGACCTAGAGTGTCCTCGACGCTTTAATTTTACTGCAGGTATATCGTGCAATATGTTACAGGTCGCCACGACAATAGAATATGGCTCTAAAAGTAAGCATGAACTAACCATTGTTACAGGTGTAGCGCAAGAAATGGCTAGCATAAGTAAGGGGATTTAATATGAAATTAAAATTAAACAAAGTGTTAGCCTCTTTACTTGGCTTAACAATAAGTGCGTCAGTTTATGCTGAAGATATAGAGCTTTATGTTAATCATGATGTGGATGTTGAAGAAAAGCCCCGAGTATTACTGATTTTTGATACATCAGGAAGTATGGCTTTTTCATCTTCAAGTGGTGGTAACTGTGGTTTTAATAATTTTTTAAACTTATATAATTTATGTATTGATAGCCGCCTTGCTGCTGCGCAGTTTGCGATGAATAAAGTCATTTCTGATAATGAAGATACTATCGACTTTGGTTTAATGCGCTTTAAAAGTACGACCGGTGGTTACATTGTTAACGGTGTTGGTAGTGATTCATCAGTTGTACGTTCGTCGGTTGCATCTTTACCTGCAGATGGTGGAACCCCGCTTACTGAGACTCTATGGGAAGCTTATTTATATATTACAGGGCAAAAAGTTCAATATGGCTTAGAGGCCACAATTCTTGAACGTGATACGAGTGTCGAGTTAAGAACTGGAAGTGAGTTTACACAGCTTGAATGTGGTTGGGTTAGAAATAGAGGTCGCTGGAGTTATGAGTGTGAAAATGTAACTACAAATAATTATGAGTATACTTACATATCGCCCTTTGCAGATAGCACCGCTGAGGCTAAGCGCTGCGACAACTCGATAAATATCATTTATATGACCGATGGCGACCCATCTGGTGATAATGATAGTGACAGCCAAATTAGTGCAGAGCATGAGAAGTACTTTGGGGAAGGATTAAACTGGAATACGGATAGTTACTACAGTAGTTACCTACACCAAATGGCTAAAATTATTCATGGTACAAGTGATACTACTGTTGATTTATACCCGTCGACTCCCGATATTCATGAAACAGGCCGTTTATATACTATCGGTTTTGGCTCTGGTATGAGCGCGAGTGGACAAGAGCTTTTACGTAGGGCCGCTTCTTTAGGTGGTGGTGAAAACTTGCCCGCAAGTACGCCAGATGAGCTTTCTGAATCATTAAACAGTGCAATTTCTCGTATTCGTGAAGTAAATGATAGCTTTTCATCGCCGTCCGTTGCTAGTAACAACGTAGATCAAACCCGTAGTCGAGATGCTATTTATTTTGCAATGTTTTACCCAGAGACAAATACCCGCTGGGGCGGTAACTTAAAAAAGTTAAAGGTATCGGGTAGTAACATAGTTGATTCAGCGGGCAATGTAGCGCTTGATTCTAATGGTTTGATAGACACTGATGCAAAAACATTTTGGCTTCCTGATGGTAAGTCAGCAGATGGGAACTTAGTAGCACAAGGTGGCGTTAATTATCAACTAAGTACCTTAACAGGAACCAACGCAGAAGAACGAAGAACAATATATACAGATAAACAAGGCGATATAGTACGATTTACTACATCGATTGTTAGTGACATTCTTGATTTAATAACTAATAACCCAATTAGCTTATCTAGTTCAGATATTAAATGGGCTATGGGTATTGATGTTGATGATGAAGATAACGATAACGATACCACGGATCAAAGAGATGATATTTTTGGTGATCCTCTGCATTCAAAGCCTGTTGCGCTTGATTACGGTAATGATGATATTCGTATTCTAATTGGTACCAATGCTGGCTTTTTGCATATGTTTAAAGACGATGATACAAATAATGAAGTATCTGAAAGCTGGGCATTTATACCCTCAGATCTGTACAGCATTATTCAACCGCTGCGCAACAAAGAAACGGGTAAAAAATATGGTATGGATGGTCCAATCAGCGTTTATTTTAATAATAAAAACTTAAATAGCGATGGTTTAAACGACGGGATTATTGATGCGAGTGGTGATGATGAAGTATGGGCTTTTGCAGGAATGCGTCGAGGTGGTAAAAACTACTACGCACTGGATATAACAAATCCCGATCAGCCTAAAAAACTATGGAGCGCACCAATAGAGGGCGGAAAAGGTGATTTTAAAGAGCTTGCGCAAACATGGTCAAAACCGCAAATAGCCTACATTAAAGCATTTGGTGACAAGCCTTTATTAATTTTTGGTGCTGGGTACGATACAAACAAAGATGCGGTGATTAAAAGTGAAGATAGTACAGGGCGAGGTATTTACATTGTTGAAGCAGAAACAGGTAAAAGAGTATGGGCATTAACACCCGATATTAATGGCTTTAAAGGTAAGCATAGTATTGCTGCAGATATTACCACGCTTGACTCAGATTATGATGGATATATAGACCGAATTTATGCGGCAGATACTGGTGGAGATATTTGGCGTATAGATATGCCAGGCACTAGTACTAGTGAATTTAGTCACTTTAAATTAGCTGAGCTTGGCAGTAATAAAGCAACTGAGGACAGACGCTTTTTTTACAAACCACTCGTTGCACGAACCATTTATAGTAAAGTAAGCGAGACAACCGTTGATGGTAGTACCGTTATAACACGCTTAGATACGCCGTATGATGCAATAGTTATTGGTAGTGGTAACCGCTCAAAACCAACCGGTACCAATGAAAAAGATCAACTGTTTATGATCAGAGATGAAAATACAGTTACTAAATCATATAAAACGAATGCACCGGATACTATTGTACCTGCTGATTTGATGCAAATGAATTCAGACCCATTTGGTAATGCTCTAGATGACGTTGATGATTTTGTTGACTTAGAAGTCGACTTGGCTAAATTTAATGGTTGGAGATATGAGTTAGGAACGGGTGAAAAATCACTAGCTGCTGCTACAGTTGTTGGAGGTGTTGCTTATTTTACAAGTTTCACACCTGCATCAGATACATCGACTGAAAACCAATGTTCCCTAAGTGGTGGTGGTGGTTCTTTATACGCATTTCACCTACATTATGGTACGAAAGTGTATGACGACCTTAAATTTACAACCAGCTATGATGTACCAGATACACCTCAGTTATACTTTGGCGAAGGCCCTTCATGCGTAGATGGTAATGGAGATGGTAAGTGTGATGACAACCCAACAGTTGACGTAACACAAGAAAGTCAGTTTTATCTAATTGGGCCGGGCATCAAAGGTGAAAATGCTGAAAACCCAATGAAGCCTGTTGAGATAAAGGGCCCCGGCTTACCAATTGTTGATGGTAAAGTTGTATTGGTTAATGACAATGCTGTAGGGTTTGGCTTTAAAACTCAACAAACATATATCTATAAACGTGAAGAAAATGACGAAGTTAATAATTAAGGAAATTAAATGAAGAAACAACATGGGTTTACCTTAATTGAGCTGATGATAGCGGTTGCAATTGTAGGCATACTTGCTTCAATTGCATTGCCCAATTATACAGAATATGTAAAGCGTGCTTCGCGCGCTGAAGCTGCTGCAGCATTGTTAGATGCTGCAAACAAAGAGGAGCAATATTTTGTAGATAATCGTGAGTATACGCAATCCTTTACTGACTTAGGGCTACAAAGTAAAACCGAAAATGGTCACTTTGAACTATCTATCAGCGTAGTTGATAGTAATACCTTCACTATTACAGCTAAGCCTATAGACGGTGCTGTAAAAGGAGATACTGATTGTAAAGAGCTTTCAATCACTGATATTGGTCTCAAAGGTGCAAAAGGGTCTAAAGGAGACACCGATATTGGTTATTGCTGGGGTCGATAGCCTAGATTACTTCTTCTGGCACTTATCAGTTGATTTTA
>Ga0114999_10007639_pt1 | contig 12235 bp, 13 predicted proteins | sample ArcticOcean_MG_C_3_FD_89820 | JGI IMG/M metagenome (GOLD analysis project Ga0114999, IMG submission 89820) | Marine microbial communities from western Arctic Ocean - ArcticOcean_MG_CB8_126 | ecosystem: Environmental > Aquatic > Marine > Oceanic | place: Arctic Ocean: Canada Basin | collected...
TAACTTTAACAACAATAGCTTCATTTCCATCAGGCATTTCTTAGGTTTGATATCATTTGGGTATGAATACAAGAGTTTTATGATGGTTTTATAACTTAGTTGAATTAAGCATAATTTTGGTGATTTAATTATGATATTTCAAAGGTTCCATCAACTTCCGTTGCAATTCCGAGTGGTAGCGATGCTGCGCCAACTGCAAAACGAGAATGGGAACCAACTTTGTTACCAAATACTTGAACCATTAAGTCCGATGCACCATTAATAACTTCAGGCATTTCAACAAATTCTGGGGTGCAATTAACAAATCCCCCTAGTTTTAAAACCTGAGTAATTCGGTCTAAGTCTCCACTACAAGCTATTTTAGCTTGAGCAATGATATTTATTCCACAAATACGTGCTGCTTTGTATGCATCTTTCTTGGAAATTCTGGAACCAACCTGACCAATATATTTAACCTCACCCTCCCACATAGTGATTTGACCTGAAACATACAACGTGGTTCCAGATATTGTGAAAGGAACATAGTTTGCAACAGGCGGAGTGGGCGTGGGGAGATTAATACCTAACTCAGCAAGGCGTGCATCAATGTTACCGGCCATAATTTTCCCTCTTTTTTTCTTAATAAATTAGATGTTGATGCATTGCCCTTCGCAGGGTGCTATAACTTCTGTGTTTGAGTTGCGCTTTGCCAACAAATTGGTCGCATATTCTAGCTTAAAATCAATATCGTTGTCGGTTTGGTCAGGGTCGTGGTGAAACAAATATAGAGATTTAACATTGGCGTTATGGGCCAAGTTAACAACCTTGCTTACACAAGAGTGTCCCCATCCGACTTTGGTTTTGTATTCATCATCGGTGTAAGTTGAATCAGTAATTAAAACATCTGTATTTCTACAAAAATCTTCTAATTTATTCTCGTAATGAGACGAATAAAAATCACTGTTCTCTAAAAACATTTCGTTGTCAGTGATATAACAAACTGAGCGCCCATTGTAGTTCACCCGGTACCCTAAACATTTACCAGGATGACTAAGCAGCATAGTTTTCACCTCAATGTCGTTGAGAACGATATTTTCTTCTGCTAGATCACGGAAATAAATGCGGGCAGCAAACGCAGCCAGTGTTATCGGAAAATAAACACCATCCATTTGCGCGGAAATAAGTTCACGCATGGTGCTATCACCTTGATTAGAACCTAAAATTTCAAATTCATTACCTTGTTGGTACAATGGCGCAAAGAACGGAATGGCATTTATATGATCCCAATGTGGGTGCGAAATCAATATCTTTGCATGAATGTTTTGGCGTTTTTGCGAAATAAGCCAGTTTCCTAAAGTTTTGATCCCACTACCACCGTCAAAAACAAACAATTGTTGTCGGGGGAATTCTAGTGAAATACATGACGTATTACCACCATACTTTAATGCGTGTTCACCACAAACAGGAAGAGTTCCCCGAACCCCCCAAAACCGAATGTCTATACGATCATCTAAAATTCGGCTTATTTGTTCAGAAAAGGTTTCAGGATTAATCGGCTTTCGGATATAACCATGCGCACCAAATGTGAATGAGCGTTTTTGATCAAATTCATAAACTTTAGCTGACACCATTATAAATTTAGTGTTAGTCAATTCTGGGTGCTCAGTAACTATTTTACAAAGTTGAAACCCATCAATACCAGGCATTATTGTTTCGCAGATGACGCAATCAGGTTTTAATCTTAAAATGGTATCAATTGCATTTTTACTGTCTGTTGACGATGAAATTCTATTTCCAGATGCTTCAAGAAGAGAAGTCATAACTTTTACAGCTAATGGGTCTTCATCAACAAGAAAAATGCTGTATGTTACTTCACTCATATTCAATATAATTCCTTCCTAGATGCCAGCTAAATGTTCATAGCTTTCATTACCATGTAAACAATTAAATCTAACATTATTCAGATTATAGAGGGATTATACATCTGTCGATAGATGATGCACGCAAACACAAGATTATTTAATTAATAAAAAAATGGGGCGCATTGGAAAATTCCCAAGTTGCGCCCCAAGTTTCCTAGGAGGGTCTGCATTATTTGGCCCACTAAGCTTTAGTTAAGAGCATCCACTTGTTCCTCCGCATGTGTTGCATTTCATGCAAGTACCATTTCTAACCAATGTGAAGTTTCCACATTCACCACAAGGGTCACCTTCATAGCCTTTCATTTTGGCTTCCGTTGCTAAATTTGGCGTGGAAGATGTTGAAGTGGCATGGAGTGCAGCCTGATTTTTGTCAACGATTGTTGCAGCTTCAGAAAAGGTTTCCTGAACTTGCACGCTGGAAACGGACCCATCAGTTCCTGTAGCGACCATTTGTTGACGGTCCAGAGAGCCGTTAATTAATCGGAGATTGTTTCTCATGTATCCCCGACTTGCCACTTTTTGCACAACTTCCATTGTGTCAGCATGAGTAGAGTTTTGAAAATTTCCCTCTTTTGCGCCTTTACCGATTGCATCTGGATATAAGTCTTTGGGCTCAACATGGGCTAAATCATTACGACCCAAGTAAGAGACTGCTAATTCCCTGAAGATATAATCCAAAATCGAGGTCGCCATTTTAATAGTATCATTTCCAGTCACCATTCCAGCAGGATCGAAACGGGTGAAGGTAAATGATTCGACATATTCTTCAAGTGGCACGCCGTATTGCAGGCCTATTGATATTGCAATTGCAAAATTATTCATTAACGATCTGAAGGCAGCGCCTTCTTTATGCATATCAATGAAAATCTCGGATATACGTCCATCTTCATATTCGCCAGTTCTTAGATACACTTTATGGCCGCCAACAGTAGCTTTTTGTGTGTATCCTTTGCGCCGATCTGGTGGGCGTAAACGTTCTGTGACGAAGCGCTTGACTATGTGTTCTGCAACAATTCCAGCACGCTCAGCTGCTGGTTTTTCTAGAATTTTTTCTTGTAATGTTTCTTCTTCAATATCAACTTCATCAATTAAAGATGCTTGTAGTGGCTGAGATAGTTTAGAGCCATCTCGGTATAATGCATTGGCTTTAATACCCAAGCGCCACGAGAGTATATAAGCATCTTTACAATCCTCAATCGTAGCTGAATTAGCCATGTTAATAGTTTTAGAAATCGCCCCCGAAATAAATGACTGAGATGCAGCCATCATGTGGATGTGACTATGAACGCCCAAAGATCGCGTACCCGTCCGACCACACGCATTGGCGCAATCGAACACTGATAAATGCTCATCTTTTAAGTAAGGGGCACCTTCTAAAGTCATAGAACCACAAACAAAAGTATTAGCTTCCTCGATTTCCCCTTTGGTGAAGCCGATACCTTCAAGGATGCTATAATTAATATTTTCAAGGTTTGGTGCGTCAATACCAAGTATCTGTGTGCAGAAATCTTCACCAAGTGTCCATTTGTTGAAAACAAAACGAATATCAAAGGCTTCAGGAAGAGCAGCTTCTATTATATCAATCTCTCTTCCAGTGAAACCTTTAGCTCGTAGCTTATCAAGCGTGATTCCTGTTGAGCCATCAAGAGTCCCATGACCAACCGCATAGCCAATCATTTCTTCAACTTCTTGTTTGTTATAGCCTAGCTTTTCTAGGGCCGACGGAACCATACGATTAATGATTTTAAAATATCCACCACCCGCTAACTTTTTGAACTTAACCAAGGCAAAGTCAGGCTCAATACCTGTTGTGTCGCAATCCATTACCAATCCGATGGTGCCAGTTGGAGCGACAACAGTAACCTGGGCATTACGGAAACCATGAGCCTCGCCTTTTTCGAGCGCTCGATCCCAAGCAGAAGCCGCAGCCAATGCTAGTTCGGGATCTTCACATTCATTTGAGATGAAAGGGACAGGCGGTATTTGTAAGCCTTCGTATCCGTAATCATTGCCGTGTGCAGCACGACGATGATTACGGATAACCTGAAGCATATCATCTCTGTTTTCAGGGAAGCTTGGAAAAACACCAAGTTGCTCTGCCATTTCGGAGGATGTTTCGTAAGAAACACCAGTCATCACAGCCGATATAGCTGCACAAATGGAGCGCGCTTGCACAGCGTCATAAGGGATACCTGACGCCATTAGATAACCGCCGATGTTAGCAAACCCGAGACCTAAAGTTCTGAATTTATAAGATAAATCAGCAATTTGCTCAGAAGGAAACTGAGCCATTAGAACTGAAATTTCTAATGTTATGGTCCACAAACGAACCGAGTGCTCGAAGGCTGGAACATCAAAATTGTAATCATCTTTTAGGAATGTTAAGAGATTCAGTGATGCTAAGTTACACGCGGTATCGTCCAAGAACATGTATTCTGAGCATGGGTTGGATGCATTAATTCGTCCACTAGTTTTGCAGGTGTGCCAATCGTTTATAGTGGTATCAAACTGTAAGCCGGGATCAGCTGAAGCCCATGCAGACTCTCCAATATCGTTCCATAAATCCCGAGCCTTTAAGGTTTCTGATACAATGCCATCCTTACGACGTATCAAATCCCAATCACCATCATTTAAAACTTTTTCAAGAAATTCGTTTGTGACACGAATGGAATTATTTGAGTTTTGCCCAGAAACCGTCATGTAAGCTTCAGAATCCCAATCTGTATTATATGTAGGGAAGTCGATTTCAGTGAAACCCTGTTTAGCAAATTGAATAATACGTTGTACATAACCTTCAGGAACCATGGCGCGACGGGTGTTTAAAATCGCTTGTTTTAGTGCCTTGTTATGCTTTGCATTATAACGCTTGTCTCCATCAATACTATGATCCTGACAGGCAAGCATCACTTCATTCAAATGCTTGCTTGCCAGTTTGGAGCCAGCGACCAATGCCGCCACTTTTTGTTCTTCTTGCACTTTCCAACTAATAAATTGGCTGACGTCTGGGTGATCGATGTCAACAACGACCATTTTGGCGGCTCGGCGCGTTGTACCACCAGATTTTATAGCACCAGCAGCTCGATCACCAATTTTCAAAAAACTCATTAACCCTGAAGACTTACCACCACCTGAAAGAGGCTCGCAATCACCACGAATCTTGGAAAAGTTAGAACCGGTTCCAGAGCCGTATTTAAATAGCCGCGCTTCACGGGTCCACAGGTCCATAATTCCACCTTCATTTACCAAGTCGTCGCTAACTGACTGGATAAAGCAAGCATGTGGCTGTGGATGCTCGTAAGCGGAGTTAGATTTGACCATTTTACCAGTCTTGAAATCGACGTAGTAGTGACCTTGAGCTGGTCCATCAATCCCATAAGCCCAGTGCATACCGGTATTGAACCACTGAGGTGAATTAGGTGCGCCACGTTGTGCACATAAAGTATAGCACATTTCGTCGTAATAGGAGCGGGCGTCTTCTTCAGTGTCGAAGTATCCACCTTTCCAGCCCCAATAGGTCCATGTGCCTGCTAAACGATCGAAAACTTCTTTGGCGCTAGTTTCGCCACGGGTACGCTCTTCAATAGGTAATTCTGCCAAAGATCTATCGTCAGGAACACTTCGCCACAACCATGAAGGAATAGAGTTTTCCTCAAATTTCTTTAATCTGCTCGGAATTCCGGCTTTGCGAAAATATTTTTGCGCTAAAACATCACTAGCTACTTGGGACCAGCCAGAAGGGACTTCTAATTTTTTAAGTTGAAAAACAATGGAGCCGTCTGGATTACGTATTTCGCTAGAGGTTTGGCGAAACTCAAAATCAGCGTATCGAGACTTATCTATTTTAGTGAAATACCGCGAAATACGCATTTGTTCCCCACAACTGGTCTTAATGTTAATGTATACTGGCCTAGTGGCCACCAATGCTGCGCCGCAGGGAATAACCTAGTCCCGTCTTGTAAGATATTTTTTGTGTTATATCTGCCTTTGTGCAACTTCGATATATTTACTCTAACTGAAAAATAATCGCAACAGGAATAACTACATGTCGCGTATAGTTTTATTTAAATACACCCTATATTGTAGGTATGATATAATTAATTTTTGATGATAATTACCTGAAATCTGCCAAATAATAGAAATATAAATTAAAACTTTAATTTAAATATAAAGGATAAAAAAATTAATTTAAATTTTTAACACAATATGTAGTGTTTATTGATTGTCACTTCTTCGGGTCTGGACGGGGGCGTTATTTAGTGCAATAAAACAAACAAATAATGGTCGACAATAGGCAGTTTTTGGGACTTTAAAAAGGTTTAGCGTTTATATGCACATTGGCACGCTACTTTACACATGGTTCAAAGGTGAAAATGTTGGGGAGGATGAGTTTGGTAACCTGTATTATAAATCTCGTGCAGATTCGTTAAACGGGAAGCCTCGCCGTTGGGTAATATACAAGGGTGAAAACGAACCTTCAAAAATCCCACCTGAGTGGCATGCGTGGATACATCATACTACTGAAAACCCTTTAACCGAACAATCAACACATGCAAAATTCTGGCAAAAAGAACATATTAAAAACCTTACTGGCACATCAGAAGCCTATCGTCCGGCGGGGCATGCCTATAAAGGTGGAAGCCGGGCGACTGCAGCGGGCGACTATCAAGCTTGGCAGCCAGAATAAATCTAGGAACTGAGATGTATTGCTTTTCCTTTTGTCTAAAAGCGAGACTATTTTGAACTTGGAACAAAAAGAAATATTGATTGGTACTATCGCAATTAGCTTGTTGATTGGTGTTTTAGTAGGGATTAATCATTTACAAAGCCTAGGCTCAGAAGCTCACCTGACCCAAAAACGTATTATTGCGAAGTTTAATAAAGTTGATGGCTTATCAGAAGGCAGCGCCGTTCGTATGGGTGGAGTGCAAGTTGGTCGGGTCACCAAAATGCAATTAGACAATTACTTCCGTGCTATTATAACAATGAATGTTGGCAATCAATACCCTTACCCGACAGATACATCCGCGGCAATTCACACAGATGGATTGTTTGGTGGAAAATTTATTGTTCTAGAACCAGGAGCTGAAGAAAAAATACTTAATACTGGAGATGAAATTTTGCTCACACAAGATGCTGTTGTAGTGAGTGATTTGTTAGAATTGATCATATCAGAAGGTAAAGCTGCAAAGCGTAAACGCGGCGTTGTCGATAATAAATCAAATTGAGTAGGAACTAGGTCGTATGAAACGCAATGCCGTAGAAACAGTATTGGGTGCAGTTGTTTTGCTAGTTGCAAGTATATTTGTCTACTTCGCATATAACACAGCTCAAGTGAAAGCTATTTCTGGTTACCAGATTGAAGCCAGATTTTTTAAAATTGGCGGCTTAACCACGGGTAGTGATGTTCGGGTAAACGGCATCAAAGTTGGCACAGTAACGAAGGCCTTTCTGGATACTAAAACCTTCGATGCGGTTATTCAAATGTCGATCATGGAAGAGGTGAAATTGCCAACTGATACGGTTGCATCAATTGGAAGTGAAGGTATTGTTGGTGGCAAGTATGTTCGTATTACGCCCGGTTCCGCTATAAATGTTATAGCAGAAAATGAATTGATATCTCAAACCAAAGACTTTAGATCATTAGAAGATCAAGTTGGAGAAATCATTTTCCTAGCAGCAGGTGGATCAAAATAATAGATTTCACAGTCATTTACATCAAGCTAATTGTAGTAGTTGTAATGTTTTTATGCATCACCTTTATTTCAAGTTTCTCTTTTGCGTCACTACATAATATTGTAGTTTTACAGGGCCTTGATAAAGTAACCGCGAGAGTTCATACTTTTGAAGCTCCTTTAGGGTCAATAATTCGCTTTGGCACATTAGAGATAATTGCCCGCCAGTGTGATAAGCGCCCACCAGAGGAAACACCGGAAAGTGCGGCTTTTCTTGATATATTAGAAGTTCGCCAAGGTGAGCCAACACAAAGCTTGTTTCGGGGTTGGATGTTTGCATCTAGCCCTGCATTATCAGCCCTCGAACATCCAGTTTATGATGTTTGGGTTCTCGATTGTTTAGGCCGGTCTGATACGCCTGAGAAGGCACAAACATTACCACAATATTAATAAAGATATAAATATGGCTGAATTACATGCAGGTTTGATTGGAGCTAACATTCTCGAAAATCTGTTTACCCTTAGTTTTAATCCCTTAGGTGAAATCTATGATATTCATTTTTAATTTGGCTTAATTATTGATCTTTACTTCAACAAATTTGTCGGAAAGCAAATAACATGGGCTTGAACTAGTTTGACAATCACGCACCCTTCAAAACGGCAGGATTTGATTTAGTGTGTACAATGAAAGATGCACTAGCAAAAACGGGGATATCAAACATGCTTACTTTTAATGGCTTGGGTGCTCACAGACCTTAAAGCGTTTAACTTTGGCTATACTGGACTCGCTGCTTCATGGAAGGCAGTTTTGGAGTTAATAATCCTAGAAAAGTAGCCATGGGAGGTGCAGGTGGTGTATAATGTGCCATTCCGATCGAGCAATAAGATCCGCATATGGGTTGGACAACGTAGCAACCTTTGGAATGACCTAATTCTTGGGAATGGCTTTTTAATTACAGTAAATTTGTTATCCAAGATTGGGTTTCTAACAATATCTACAGCCCTATCTGGAGAAAATATGACCACGGCCAAAGATAGTAAACTTGAATGTTTAACCAGTTTAAATTTATTTAAACACATGGCAATCCAAACCTTTCTATTATACGCAGGCGTTTACGTTGATCCATCTGACGCTGACCGAGTGATTGACCCCATAATAAAAGGTCTTTAAGCGGTTACCGACGGTATTTTTGTGAATAAAAAACAGGTGAAGAGCATGTTCAAATCAGGCGATAAGGTCACTTCAGGTCATCGAACACCACAAATGAACGCTGGAAAGCATTGGCGGGCAAAGCTTGGGTTTATACTTATGTCGACCGACTTGGCTGCAGAATCAGATTTTTATGACTTAGTGCCGGACGGTGTTGGCATACATGTCACCCGTTTAAAAACAGAAGATTATACCAACAATGAAACTTTGGCCTTGCACATTGATACCATGGCAGAAGCTGCCGCTCGCTTGCAGCCAGACGTCCGCCCCGATGTCATAAGTTATCATTGTACCAGCGGCTCAATTGTCAACGGCGAACAACGCGTGATGGATGAAATTTTAAAAGGTGCGCCCTATACAAAACCGATGACGCTAGTAACCGCTGTTATTGACGCATTGCACCAATTATCAGTTAAAAAATTGGTCGTTGGCACCCCCTATATAGATGAAATTAATACGGCTGAAGCTGAATTTTTAACTTCAAAAGGCTTTGATGTTTTGGATATTCAAGGTTTGAACCTAAAAACGGGTATTGAGTTTGGGCAACTAACACCAGAATACATTAGGGACTTTGCCCTTGAGATAGATCATCCTGACGCTGACGCCGTATTTTTGAGCTGTAGTGGGATCAGGGCGATTGAGGTAATCCGTGAGATCGAGGGTCTGATAGGTAAGCCTGTGATTACAAGCAATCAAGCTCAAATGTGGAGCTGTTTACGCCGAGCTGGTATTAAAGACGATATAGAAGGTTACGGGCAGATTTTTCTGAACCCGGGTACATGAGCCCTATTGATCTAAACTAAACTAAACTAAACTAAACTAAACATTATTTCTATGACTTCATCTAGCCGGTCATGATCATATGGGCCTACAAAAATTCCTTGAAATTTAAGCGCTTCATCTAATAACTCTAAATAGTGAACTGAAGGGATTTCAATTACACCGAATTGGCTTAAATGATCGGTTGTAAATTGAGTGTCCAGAAGTTTAAAACCGCCTAATCGCATTCGTGCGACCAAGTATACAAGCGCTACTTTGCTCGCGTTTGTTACTTTCGAAAACATGCTTTCGCCAAAGAAAGCCGCGCCCAAAGAAATCCCATAAAGTCCACCAACTAATTTATTATCGGACCAACACTCAACAGAATGCGCAAACCCCATTTCATGTAACTTAATCACGTTGTCGCGAATGCTTTTATTGATCCACGTTACATCTCGGCCTTTGGATGGCTCAGCACATTCGTCCAACACCCGCTCAAACGCCCGATCGCAAAAAATCTCAAATGTTTTTTTGCGGACAACTTTTTTTAAACTTTTAGATATATGAAATTGATTCAGAGGTAAAATCCCTCGTATTTCAGGCTCAACCCAATAAATATTTGGGTCATTTTGACTTTCCGACATGGGGAAAACTCCCGATGCATAGGCGCGAAGAAGAAGGTCAGGAGTTAGTTTTGATTGTGCTTCTGAACTACTCATCACCGTCGCTGTCAATTTCGCCTTCTACAAAACGCCCTAACCAGTGGATATCGTAATCACCACTAACAAAAGCGGGTGCTTCCATTATACGCTGATGTAACGGAATTGATGTATGAAGCCCATCAATAACAAATTCACCCAAAGATCGACGTAAGCGCATCAAGCATTCATTACGGTTATTCCCAGAAACAATCAGCTTTGCGATCATGCTGTCATAATGGGGGGGCACAGTATAACCAGAATAGAGTGCTGAATCGACGCGCACTCCCAACCCACCAGGCGCATGGTAGTCACCCACTTTACCGGGTGAGGGTAAAAACGTTTCGGGGTGCTCAGCATTAATTCGGCATTCAATTGCATGGCCCGAAAAATTAATGTCATTTTGAGTGAAACCTAACGGCTCACCACTGGCAACACGCAACATTTCACGAACTAAATCAATTCCGCAAATCGCTTCGGTCACTGGATGCTCGACTTGGAGACGAGTATTCATTTCAATGAAATAAAACTTATTTTCTTCGTACAAAAATTCGATTGTGCCAACATTTCGGTAGCCAATTTTGGCTATGGCCTTAGAGACAATTTCACCAATTTCTTTACGTGCAGCGTCATCTAGAGCCGGGGATGGGGCCTCTTCCACTAATTTTTGGTGACGACGTTGCAATGAGCAATCGCGTTCTCCCAAGTGAACAACATTTCCATAGTTATCAGCTAAAATCTGGACTTCAATATGGCGTGGTTTGGTCAGGAACTTCTCAATATAGCAATCACCATTACCAAATGCAGCCGTTGCTTCGGCACGGGCGAAATTAAAGGCATCTGCAATATCTTTTTTTGTTTGAGCAACTTTCATCCCGCGACCTCCACCGCCAGCTGTTGCTTTAACTATCACAGGAAAACCAATTTTTGAGCCAACTTCTAAAGCATGATCGGCGTCGCGAATGGCACCATCAGAACCTGGAACTACAGGAATACCCGCTTTAATAACAGCTGCTTTTGCAGCAATTTTATCACCCATCAAACGAATGTGATCGGCAGACGGCCCTATAAATATAAAACCGTGTTCTTCAACCATTTCGGCAAAGTTGGCATTTTCAGATAAAAAGCCATAGCCAGGATGAATAGCATCAGCGTTTGAAATGTTTGCTGCTGACAAAATGGCTGGAATGCTTAAATAACTGTCTTTAGCTGACGGCGGGCCAATACAAACACTTTCATCTGCCAAACGTACATGCATCGCATCAACATCAGTTGTTGAATGTACTGCCACAGTTTGGATTCCCATTTCTCGGCAGGCACGAAGTATCCGAAGCGCTATTTCGCCTCGATTTGCTATTAGGACCTTTTCGAACATATGAAGAATTCCGGTCTTAATTTATTCGATAATCACAAGGGGTTCACCAAACTCTACTGGTGATCCACTTGTGATTAAAATTTGTGTCACACGTCCAGCATTTGTGGCCAGAATTGGATTAAATACTTTCATGGCCTCAATCAGTAATAGTGTTTGTCCTTCTGACACGTTATCACCAACTTTGATGAAAGCAGGATTATCGGGGTCAGATGATGTGTATGCAACACCAACCATCGGAGATTTCACGACCCCTGGATGATCAACGGCTGCTGATGCAACGGGTTTTGTATAGCCTGGCACTAAATCAGCCAGTGCTGTAGTTGGTGCGGAAATCCCATTATTAGACGTTTTTGAGACCCGGATATTGGCTCCATTAATACCGTATTCAATTTCAGTTAAGCCTGTCTCATCCATTAAAGAAGCTAGCTTACGGACTAGTTTTTCATTAATATCCATTTTTGGATTGTTAGCCATTGGGGTTATGCCTCTTGAGACTGTTTAATTTCTGAGCAATGGCTTCAAATGCCATTTCATATACGAAGGTTACAAAACCAACAATTAGTAATACCGACTTATAACATGGTCTTCCATATTTCAAACACCAATGCATAAGTTACAGA
>Ga0114999_10007641_pt1 | contig 12233 bp, 14 predicted proteins | sample ArcticOcean_MG_C_3_FD_89820 | JGI IMG/M metagenome (GOLD analysis project Ga0114999, IMG submission 89820) | Marine microbial communities from western Arctic Ocean - ArcticOcean_MG_CB8_126 | ecosystem: Environmental > Aquatic > Marine > Oceanic | place: Arctic Ocean: Canada Basin | collected...
GCCATGTCCTCGTGAAACGCTTGAGCTGTCCGTTCGGTGATGGCTCGGATCGGCTCACCTGTGTCCAGAGACGCCTGATTAATTTTATCATCGACGTCGGTGATGTTTCGCACGTACGTCACATTGGAATACTGCGTCCGCAGCAACCGCGCCAAAACATCGAATACGACCACGGGTCGCGCGTTGCCAATATGTGCGTAGTCGTAGACCGTCGGCCCGCATACGTACATGCCGACAGTGTCAGGCTTTAGCGGCGCAAACGCTTCCTTGGTGCGCGATAAGGTATTGTAGAGATGTATTGTCATGGGCTTTTGATTATTTCGTTCCGGCTGCGTTCACAAGATAAAAGACCACGCGCACGCGGACTGAAACAAGGATTTCACCAGGCGATACGGGGACCCGACTGGATGCCGTGCTCATCATGCGTTCTTGACGTAAATGGGCAGGCGACGACGACTGTTCCACAATCTTAAACGCAGCGCCAAGTCTTAAGCCAGCCTCTGCCGCTAATATATCTGCTGCGTGACGGGTGGCGGCAACTGCTTTCTTGCGGGCCTCATCCACCAGGATGGCGCGCTTGGTGACCGAAAAACTAATACCGCCAACCTCATTTGCTCCAGCTTTGACCAAGGTGTCCAAAATTTCCCCAGCCATTTCAATCTTTCGAACCGTCACGCGCAGCCTCTGCTGGGCGCTATAGCCGGAGATTTCTGGTCTCTGATTTCGGTCATTATTCGTCCGCTGATAGACTGGTGACACGGACACGGTCTGGGTTCGCAAATCCTTTTCCGCAACACCGGCCTTACGGGCGGCATCGATAAAATTTTCAATTGCCCTTGAGGCTCTGGTCATCGCCTCCACGGCGGAAGGGGCCGTTGCGACACTGCCGAGAGACGGAAACGGAAGCGGTATCAGGCTTAACGCGAACCTCTCCCACCCCTGACACGGTGACAGTACTGTCCTGATGGCCCGCATGGGCGGAGATCGAGAAGAAGAATGAGAGTGCAACGAATAAAACTCTGAGACCCATCATCATACTTTCCTACTTAGTCTTACTGGCCGGTAAAAGCGTTGGTGATGGGGTAGCGTCGGTCGCGACCGAAGGCGCGATCACTGATCTTAACCCCGGGCGGTGCTTGGCGACGTTTGTATTCGGCACGGTCCAGCATGCGCCAGATTTTCTGCACGATCGCCATATCGTGGCCCCGGGCTGCAATATCATGCCGCGACATTTCCCTTTCAATCAGGCAATGCAAAATATCATCAAGTTCGCTGTAATCCGGTAAAGTGTCTTGGTCCGTCTGGTCCGGTTTCAATTCTGCTGATGGCGGTTTGGTGATAATTCGTTCTGGCATTACCGGCCCGCCGGGTCCCAGAACGCCGTCCGGTTTATTTTCGTTACGCCATCGTGACAACTCAAAAACGGTGGTTTTATAGACATCCTTCAACACCGAATATCCGCCGCACATATCCCCATAAAGCGTCGCATACCCGACCGACATTTCCGATTTATTACCCGTCGACAGCACCATGTAGCCAAGTTTATTGCTGATCGCCATCAGGGTAATGCCGCGCGACCGGGCTTGGATATTTTCTTCTGTCGTATCGGCCTCAGTCCCCTCAAACGTGCCTGACAACATCTCATCAAAGGCCTTCATTGCGGGTCCGATTCCAATACTATCCAGACGCGCCTGTAGCATTTCACACGCAGATGCCGCGTCTTCCAGACTATCATCTGAGGTATAAGGCGACGGCATCATCACACAATGAACGGCATCAGGACCCAAGGCATCAACCGCGACGGCCGCGCTCAACGCACTATCGATGCCACCCGACATGCCGATCAATACGCCTGGGAAATGGCTTTTCTGGACATAATCCCGCAGTCCTTGCACCAAGGTTCGGTAGATTGCTTCCATTTGACCTGGTCGATCCGCGACCAAACCTTTCTCGCAGGCCCATTTACCTTTCGGACCTTTGCGCCATTTGGTTACGACGGTTCGGCTTTCCCATTGGCGCAACTGTGCCCGCACTTCACCTTCAGCACTTAGAACAAATGAATCACCGTCAAAAACCAGTTCATCCTGTCCGCCCATCAGATTGACGTAAATTAGCGGCAGATTAGATTCCAGCGTCCGAGCCGTCGCCAAGTTCAAGCGGGTGTCGGTCTTATCGATCTCAAAGGGTGAACCATTCAGGACAACCAGAATATCTGCGCCCGTTTCATCCAGGCATTCGGTAACACCTGGAGTCCACATATCCTCACAAATCATTACGCCGAGGGCGACGTCCCGAAACATCAGCGGACCCGGCGCTGGCCCCACGGAAAACACCCGCATTTCGTCGAATACGCCGTAGTTGGGAAGAACGTGCTTCAGCATCAAGCCACTCAACCGGCCTTCATCCAGCAACAATGCGGCGTTATAAAGATCGCCATTCTGCCGCCACGGCGCACCGATAAGAAGCGCCGGTCCCCCATCGTTGGTTTCCTTGGCTAACGCGATAACGGCAGCTTCAACATGGTCTTGAAATGCTATCTTGAGCACCAGATCCTCCGGCGGATAGCCGGAGACCACGAGTTCGCCTGTAACGACGAGATCACAGTCCTCAGCAGCGGCCTCGGCCCGGGCTTTCCGGACAAGATTGATGTTTCCATCAACATCACCAACCGTCGGGTTGATCTGCGCTAAGGCAATGTTTAGGCTTTCTGTCATAAAATCACGCTGTTAGCTGAAATGCGGAAGAACTGAGCTTGAATCGGCGGAAGACTAGGCGTCGGCTCTTTACCTGTCAACGGGCAGGGAGAATTGAAAATTGGGAAAGTTTAAGTTGACGAAGCGCAGACAAAAGGTTGTTCTACACAAATGAATGAAACATTCCCTCCTGGCCCCAACTTTGGTCCTGATGATAAGGCAGATACTTCTGACTCAGGCGCGCCGCAGCCAATTCCGCTGAGCGAGACGGTCTATCGCGCCATTGCCGCGATAAATAGAGCCGCACCGCCATCAGCGGCTCAACCTGCCGTAGCCGCGCCACCAACTGCGCCAACCTCTCCAGCGCCCCTCCCAGAGGCGCTCGGCGACTCCAAGGGTGGAAGGTTAGCATCGCAAGCCAGGGCACTCGCCGAATCCATTACCACATCGTTTGTGGATCGCATTACGGCTGAGACCCAGCGAAACGGAGGTGTTTTGAATCTCCAGGATATTCACGACCTTGAAGGTGAATTTGAGAAGAAAACCGACGCCCTTCAAATCACCCTGGAAAATGCGTTGGATGACTTCGCCAGAGCCCGTGAACAATCTCATTTCAGTTTGACCCGCGAGAATCCATTTGATCGTTTGTTCGTGGCTGAAATCCACGATCTGTTTGTCAGTGACGAAGAAGCACCCAGATCATTTCACAAAGTATCGCGCCGGATTCTGCCGGGCTTCTTCAAGGCCATGAACTTGATGATGACACCTGATTTAATTGAGAAATTCAATGAACGAACCCGGACCATCGTCAAGCGTGTCAGCGAAGGCCGCGAAGATGATTTTACGTGGGAGGATGTCTTCAAAGAAGCCGACGCCCAAGAACTCTGCCTCGAAGCCCAGGTTGCAATCGCGTTTCATTTCAAGGAATTGGACAAACGGTCGCAATGGTTCGTTAACCTGATCAACGAAAACCTGCCGCCCCTAGACCCATCATTTAGCCCTGCCGCCAAAGACTGGCGCGTAACCCCTGAGACCTTCAGAGAATTGCTGGGCGAACTTTTCGCCAAACTTCGGGGAACACTCGCAAGCGAAATGGGCGAAATCAAAATCACCCTCCGCCACGGCGCTGGCACCTGTGGGGTGTTGATTAATGTGTTGGAACAGTTTGACGATTAAGGAACTGCTTCTAAGCAGCGATGTGCGCAATTTTTGAAATTTCCATACCCTTGGCATCTTCCGCGACATCCAAGTCGTAGTGAGATTGCAAATTCATCCAGTACCCAGCCGTCGTTCCAAAAACTTTTGAAAGCCTGAGAGCCGTGTCGCCTGTAATGGACCGGTCTCCCTTTACCACAGCGGAAACGCGGTTCGGAGGAACCTTCATAAATGACGCGAGCTTATTAGCGCTCAGTCCCAATGGCTCCATAAACTTTGTCTTGAGAATGGTGCCGGGGTGGATCGTCGGTAATTTTTGTGGTTTGGCCATAGCATGAGTTTAGTACGTGTTACGTAACACATCAAGTAATGGCAATGCCTTACTTTTTCAACAAAAACTCTCGGCCGACTTTAACAGACGCGACCCCGTCGTAATCGACGATATCAGCCGTGGCATAGGTTTCTTTCCAGTTTTCTGGCAAAAAAGACCCGGTGCCAACCGTATCAATGGGAGCATCGACATCGGCCATGACCTTGCATTTTTCTACGTTGAAGCTACTGGACGCGACGATTTTTACGTCTGAAAAGCCATTTTCGTCCAAGGTTTCGCGCAGGTGATAGATCGCTGCCGCAGAAACGCCTGTACCTGTCAGATGATGCAGTTCCGCATCGCTTCGGTAGCGGCGGATGGCATTGGGTACGTGACGTTCCAGCACCGCGTAGGATGCCTGAGGGTCCAATCCTTCGCAGAATCGACCGCCATGGGTATCCAGGCGCACGCTAAACTGCCCCTCCGCAGCCATCTCAGGAAAGCGGCGGCAAACTTCTAATGTATCGCTGATTTCTTTGCCAAAATAATCGACAAGAATGGTCAAGGCCTGACCGGGAAAGGTTTCGACAAACATTTCGGCGGCACGCAAAGTAGAACCCGCATAGCCGATCAAGGCATGCGGCATGGTACCAAGGCCAGAGTCTTGCCCAAAATAATGCGCTGTAAGCGCATTTGCATTGCCGATGAAACCTTTGGCACCGGTGTGCTTGGCAGCGGCCTTTGATCCAACGGAAGCGGCATAGGCCATCAGCTCTGCCATTTCCTCACCAGCGCAATGACGTGCGTCCATGGCCAGGAACCCCGAACCGGGCAAATCATTACACATTGTATAAGCGTTATAGGCAGCCACACAGGCGGCGCCTAGTTTCTGCAGGTAGAGGGTTTCCAAATCGACCAAATGGTAGAACGACCCGGTGATATACATCAGGGGCTCACCGGCACCGACCCAATCCCCTTCTGCAAAATTCTGCGTGATTTTAAATTCGACGCCGCGCGAAGCGGCTGCCCGCTCCAGCCAGTCCACCATCAAGCGCGGTGTAGACACCACAGGGCGGCGCATGAAGACGGCGTAGGTCACGCGCTTGTCGCCAAACCGCTTGATAGTTTGCTTGGTCTTCAGGAAATAGTTGTCGGTCCTGAGAGCGATATCTTTTTCGCTCAATTTATCAGTGGTTGTTCTTGGTCCCTGGGGCCCCTGGTCCGACATTTCGCAATTTCCGTTCGGTTTAGGACCCAGCGGCAACCCGTCCTGGTTCAACGGTGCGATCTTGCTTGAGGATTTCCGCAAGCAAAAATGCTAATTCAAGCGCCTGCTTGGCATTCAAACGAGGATCACAATGGGTGTGGTAACGGGCGCTCAAGTTGGCTTCTGTAATTGCCTGCGCGCCACCCGTACATTCCGTCACGTCCTGGCCGGTCATTTCGAAATGAACGCCCCCGGCATGGGTGCCTTCGGCTTTGTGAACATTAAAGAAACCGCGGACTTCTGCCATAACCAGATCCACCGGCCGGGTCTTGTATCCGTTGGAGCTTTTGACCGTGTTGGCGTGCATGGGATCGCAGACCCAAACAACCTTTTTGCCTTCGCGTTCAACAGCACGAACCAAGGACGGTAGCAGTTCTTCAACTTTGCTGGCCCCCATCCGCGCAATCACCGTTAGACGACCGGCTTCGTTATCAGGGTTCAGGATATCAATCAGTTTTAGGAATTCGCTTTCTTCGGTCGTCGGCCCCGCCTTAATGGCGATAGGATTGGCAATACCGCGCATGAATTCGACATGTGCCCCGTCCGGTTGGCGGGTGCGGTCACCGATCCACAGCATGTGCGCCGACGTGTCGTACCATTCACCAGACGTGCTATCGACACGGGTCATGGCCTGTTCGTAATTCAGCAGTAATGCCTCGTGCGCCGTATAAAAATTAGTCTCGCGAATTTGCGGAGTTGTCGCCGATGTCACGCCACACGCAGCCATAAAGGCCAAGGTTTCGTCCAAGCGATCCGCCAAGCCCTGATAGCGTTCACCTAAGGCACTGTCGGCGACAAAGCCTAGGTTCCATTGATGCACCTTTTGAAGGTCCGCGTAGCCGCCTTGAGCAAACGCCCGTAGCAGGTTCAACGTCGAGGCTGACTGGTTATAGGCGTGAACCAAACGCTCTGGATCAGGGATCCGAGCTTCTTCGGTGAATTCCATGCCGTTAACACTGTCACCGCGATAGCTTGGCAATTCCACGCCATCAATCGTTTCGGTGTCTGCGGAGCGTGGCTTGGCAAATTGGCCCGCCATACGACCCACTTTGACCACAGGACAGCCAGCGCCAAACGACATCACAACGGCTATCTGCAACAGCACGCGGAAGGTATCGCGGATATTATCAGGGTGAAATTCTGCAAAGCTTTCAGCGCAATCGCCGCCTTGTAATAAGAACGCGTTGCCTTCAGCAACATCTCCCAGGGCCTTTTTCAAGCTCCGTGCTTCTCCTGCAAAGACCAACGGTGGAAAGGCACTTAGGCGCGTTTCCACTTCTGCCGTCTTATCCGCATCGGGATAGGTCGGAACTTGTAAGATCGGTTTGCTCTGCCAACTCTCAGGTGTCCATCGTGCGGACATATTGAACCTCATTCATTAATTCTAAATTCGTGGCGACAGCGTATACGCCTGAATCTCCTAGTTTTCCAGGAGTTTCTCCAAGCAAACTATAGACCATCTACATAAATTATCCCTTAGCCGCCCAAAAACTTACGGCAAACATCAATGCTAACCAAGGCACCTTGGTCAGAAGTGGCGTCTCGTTTGTAATTAAAGACAACTTTGCAACCGTCGGGCGAGACCACAGGATCGTTAAATACTTCGCCAACAAGAATGATTTCCGGACGCAGGTTTTTGATAAAATATAGCCCCGCGCCATCGGTTACCGATCCCCCGACCTGAACCAATGCACCCACCCGTGTCACTGCTTTGATTAAGGGAAAAACGTGCGGTCTGGTTCTGGTCGTCTTGTCTTTGAGCCAGGGAGGGATACAAATTTGTTCTGTTTCGCCGCTCAGCCAAAGCCACCATGCTGGCACGCAGCTTTTCTCATGCCACCGCTCTATATCGTTTGGTGTTAGCAAATAGGCTTTCTTATACCCGGAGTACCGCGCAATTAAAGGCGGTTCGTCCCATTTCTTCTCGCCACCGCTTTCCCGATTTTTCAACGGTATCCGTATCGGCAGGGCCTTGTTGGTTTGCTGATCCTTGCGGACCAGCCATACCGCAGCTTCAACATAGTTACTTGGACTGGCATAGATATCCAAATGGCCGTCTTCGATAACCGTTTCATCCATGGATGTGGGAGATGTCACCGTCATAGTCTGTCGTAAGAGCAGCACAACGTCGTGCTTGGCGCGCCGCAAAAACTGGTATCGCCCGCCGCCTTTCGTATACAGAAATTGAAAGGTTGAAGCATCACGTACCGTGACCAGAGCCGGTTTAATTTTGTTTTTATCTGGATCTGCCGTCCAGACATGAGCACACAACAGATTGCCCGCTGCCAAGGCGCCTTTGATTTCCGCAAACCGTCCCCGCGCCATTACCCGTTGATCGTCCAGCCAGAGAATATTACTCAGGGTCGACCCATTCCACCTGAAGCACCCCTCGCGAACGAAGGGGCTGTAGGCGGGACTGGACAGAATTGCAGGATCGCTTGGTAACTTAGAATGCTGGATCGTGGTAACCGGTTTCAATGGTGGCTGCGAAATCGGGCCAGAATCACCAGTGGAATCGCCAGTGGAATCGCCTTTGGCCTGATCCAGTTTCTCCCACGGATCGCTTTCAAAAAAATCGCAGCTGGCCAACGCCAACAAGCTGGCGAACAAAAATGTGATGGTACGAATATCGCCCCCCATGAACTCAAACCCCCTCTAAGTCTTTAAAATTAGGGGATTTTAAATAAAATTTAGTTAATAGATCTGCCCCAGGATTTTTCGTGCTCAGGCCGTTTTTCACGCATGGTGACAAATTCTTCGGCGGCCGTTGGGTGGATGCCGATAGTCGCATCAAATTGCGCTTTGGTTGCACCGCACTTCAACGCGATGGCCAGCGCCTGCATAATTTCAGGCCCTTCGTTTCCTAACATATGGCAGCCGACCACGCGGTCGCTCTTTCGGTCCACAATCAGTTTCATAACAGTTCGTTCATCACGACCGCTGAGAGTGTTCTTCATGGCCCTAAAGCGTGAGATATAGACGTCGATTTCGCCCTTTTCCCGGGCTTGCCCTTCGGTCAGTCCAATACTGCCAATCGCCGGTTGGCTGAACACGGCACTGGCGATGTTTTCGTAATCCATGGTCATGGGATTATTGTTAAAATTGGTCTCGGTGAAGGCCCTACCCTCGGCAATTGCGACCGGGGTTAGGTTGACCCGGTCGGTGACGTCGCCGACAGCAAAAATATTATCGACGGAGGTTTTGCTCCATTCATCAACAACAACGGCACCTTTTTTGTTAAGCTCAACACCCACGTCTTCCAAGCCAAGGTTCTTCGAATTAGGAGCGCGGCCCGTGGCATACATGACCAAATCAGTCTCCAAGTCCTCGCCACCCGCAATTGCCCCGCCAGCAAGACGGAGGGAATAACCGTTTTCCGTCTTTTCGATGGACCGGACCACGGTTTCACGCAGGATTTTGATGCCCTTGTTTTCCATTTCGGCCGCCAGCGGCTCGCGCATGTCGTCATCGAAGCCTCTCAAGATATCTCCAGCGCGGATAATCTCTGTTACTTCCACACCTAATGCATTGAAAATACCGGCAAATTCAACGGCGATGTAACCGCCCCCAACAATGACGATGCGTCGGGGCAAGGTTTCCAAATCCAAGGCTTCGTTAGATGAAATAACGTGTTCGATGCCGGGGATGTCCGGCATTGACGGCCAGCCCCCAACGGCGATTAAGATTTTTTCGGCGGTATAGGATTTGCCGTCAACGTCCACGGTGTGGGCATCCAACAATCGTCCCCGACCGATCAGAAGATCAACATTATTGTCGCGCAGAATTCGGTTATAGATGCTTTCCAAGCGGTTCAGCTCGGCATCTTTGTTCCTGATCAAACGGCTCCAATCAAAGGTCGTGGAGCCGGTGTTCCAGCCAAATCCTTTGGCGTCTTCAAAATCTTCGGCGAAGTGGGCACCGTAAACCAATAGTTTTTTGGGCACACAGCCTCGCATGACGCAGGTGCCACCGACGCGACTGTTCTCAACCACGGCAACCTTTGCGCCGTACCCGCCAGCCAAGCGTGTCGCGCGCACGCCTCCAGACCCTGCCCCGAGGGTGATCAGGTCGTAATCATACTTTGCCATAATTTTCTACTTTTTAACCAAATCGTCTTTTGAGAGGTGATCAACGGTTTCACCGGTTTCGGTGAAGGTGCGGGTGACGTGTTCGGTCATGTAGACCCATAGGATCGTCATCGGCCCGTCTTCATTACAGAGAAAACGGTGGGATTTTCCCTGTGGGACATAGCCGGTGTCGAATTGTTTAACAGTCACCGTCTCTTGACCCTCAACTTCCATCACGCCAGAACCATCCAAGATCGTCACTTGCTCATCACAGTTATGAGAATGAAACGGCACCATTTTGCCAGCCGGGAATTGTGTAATGCCAGAGGTGATGGTCGCAGCCTCACATACGTCCTTGCAGACCAATGGGGTGGTTACGACACCATCGCCCCGAGACACGACCGGAGCCTCATCGAATTTAATAACACTTGCTTGCGCCATGGATTTCTCCCCAATGAATATTCAGTTGAGAGAGACATAAGGAATTTTAGCCGAAAATTCAATTCAGACTTGATAACAATTTTGGGAACCGCTTGACCTTCTAGGGGCTGGAAGGACTATGCACTCTATTCAAATACGATTTTGCAGCAAATGAGGCTTTTATGTTACCCCGTATATTCCCTCTGAGAAAAACAAAAATGCGATTGGTTGCGCGCTTGATCCTCAGCCTTGCCGCGGTTTTTATCATTGCCAAATTTACCGTCTCCGCAACAAGTGCAGCCTCATCAGAGGGACGTGAGCTGTATCTAAAGTATTGTGCAGCATGTCATGGCGCCGACCTGAAAGGGCAGTCCAACTGGCGGGCTCAGAACCCTGATGGGACTCGCCCAGCGCCGCCTCATGATGAAACCGGCCATACGTGGCATCATCCTGATCAATTGTTGTTCGATTACACAAAATTTGGCGGCAAAGCATTGTATCCTAAAGCCAACAGCACCATGCCAGGATTCAAGGATTCAATGTCTGACAAACAAATTTGGTCCGTGCTTGACCATATCAAGAGCCGTTGGCCGGAAATTATCCGCAAACGCCACAAGATGATGAACCAACGCTCCCAATAAAAATTCAGATATTTTTCATGCCCTCTGTTTTAGGCGTTGATGGGGTCTCCGGCGGACCTTTGAAAAAGTCGTCGAGAAACTTATTGAACTTATTCAGTCGGTCGGTCACCCAAGGTTTGGCTTTTTCGTACTCTTTACCAGCCAGGCAGGTTGTTCGCTTAGCCACACAGACGCTGCCACAAGCGGCCCTGGCTGTATCACCTTTTAGTGTCTGGGCTGGGTTTTCTTCGCGGCACTGAGCGTAGCATTGCTCATAGGCCGCGCCACATTTTTCAGCATCTGGCTTTGCCGTCTCTGATGCAGCCCGAACGTCGGTACTGACGGCTAAAGCCAAAAAAAGAATTCCTGTCACAATTACTTTCATAAGTTCGCTCCAAAGACCGTACGATTTGGGCACCCTATTCACACAGTTTGGCGGGAATGTGGCAGGAATTAGGTTTTTTTACTGCTTAATTTTTTCTGTGTTGGAAACCGTGTAGGATTTCACCGATAACTTTATTGACCGTCACCCTGAACCAATTACTCCACGGTGATGTTTTGATGTGGTTAGGGGGTAATAGGATGCAAGTGGCACTCTATATTCACTTCTTACCCCTACTTGGCAGTTTTTTTTACCTCTTCATCCCATCGTCCAGAGGTTCTGGCATCTTTGTGCATCTGTTGGGTCTGGGCATAGGGTAATACCACCTCGGCATCTGTATCACCGTCAACAACGGTGTATCCCTTACTCTTAATTTTGGGGTCAGCATATTCAATACCATCACCAACCAACCCCATCTTAAATCTAACTTTTAATTGATGGTCATTGGTTTCAGTATCCAACCGAACCTCTATCCTATCCACAATCCCTTCAAGATATTCCTGTCAGTCATTCTCTTTAAGGTCATCCAACCCAATTACCCTGTCGGCATACTTGGCAATCCAATCCAACCATTTTTTCTTGTTTCCAAGTTCCTTCGTCTTTAATCGGGTCTGTTCCAATTCATTTTTTTTGGATTTGAGTTCATCATCCAGATTTGAGGTAATCCTTGCAAAGACGACCTCATCATATTTTTTTAAGCAGGTTAGCGTCTCGGAAGCGCTCATGTTTACTCAGCGTTTTGAGATCGTCTGCCAAGTTCAAGTTGATGCGGGCCGCGATAACGACCTTATTTATACCAAAGAGGAAGTCGCGCGTCATTCCGCGGAAAAGTACGAACAGCAGGGTAACAGTATTGGTGCAAGGTCGTGGCCCGCGTACCTGCGCAAACTCGATCGCATGGACCCGTCATACAAAGACTAGCCCCTCTAATTCGGTCCTTAAATGGCCTTGGCCGCGCGCAAGGTTGCCAGGCGATCTGCGTCGTAGCCGAGTTCTTCTAACAGGTCGTCTGTGTCTTGGCCGAGAGTGGGGGCTGGTTTGGCGGGCGTTGGTTCGTCACATTTGACCGGCGCGTCAATGGCTTGATACGTGCCGTACCCTTCTAGGTCCAAAGATTGCAGCCGCCCTTCGTCTGTCACAAACGGATTGTCCAACGCCGATTGAATATCGTGGATGCGGGCGGCGGGGACTTGGCCGGCAAAAAGCTCGAGCCAGTCATCTGTATTTTTCTTCGACAATTCGCCATCGAGCATTTCTTGGATTATTTTCCGATGTTGTAATCTTCCCGCGAAGTTTTCAAATCGGGCATCCTTTGCCCA
>Ga0114999_10007642_pt1 | contig 12232 bp, 14 predicted proteins | sample ArcticOcean_MG_C_3_FD_89820 | JGI IMG/M metagenome (GOLD analysis project Ga0114999, IMG submission 89820) | Marine microbial communities from western Arctic Ocean - ArcticOcean_MG_CB8_126 | ecosystem: Environmental > Aquatic > Marine > Oceanic | place: Arctic Ocean: Canada Basin | collected...
AGCAAAAATCATAGTCATAATTGAAAAGAATAAAACTAGACTAGAGGTTTTTAAGCTAACTGCAAATATTGTTCCAAATATAACTCCTATCATAACAAATAATCCAAATGTTTTGACAAGATTGAAATTAACAGCTTTAAATTTCATATGAGTTATTGTTGATATAATTGAGTTTGGAATTATAATTAAAAAAGATGTTCCTATAGCCATATGCATAACAAATGCTTGCTCAATTCCTACAAAACTAAATATATAAAAAAGAACAGGTACTATCATTAACCCGCCACCTATACCAAAAAATCCAGCTAAAAATCCAACTACTGCAGCAGAAAGGGTCATTATAGATATAATAAATATTATTTGGCTTTGATCTAAATTTTCAATCATTAAATTGCTTGATTTGCTTTTTCATTGTTTTGAACAATAGTCATTATATGTTTTGCCTTTTGAAAGTCGGAATCTCTTGCCATCATATTATCACTTAAGTATCTTTTCCAATTTTTAGAACCGATTTGTCCATGATATAAACCAACAGCATGTCTCATTATGTGGTTTACTTTTGTTCCTAGTTTAACTTCTTTTTCTAAATAATTTAATAATTTTTCTGCTACCTCTTCTCTTGTTGGGTGATTTTTAACTTCAAAAATTTCTCTTTCTATATCAACTAAAAAAAAAGGATTTTGATATATAGCTCTACCTATCATTACTCCATCACATTTTTCTAAATGTTTTTTTATTTCTTGAATATTTGAAATTCCCCCATTTATAATAATTTTTAAATCAGGATTTTCTTGTTTAATTTTATAAACCATATTATAATTTAATTTTGGAATATTTAAGTTTTGTTTTGGAGATAGTCCTGTAAGAATAGCTTTGCGTGCATGTATGATGAATTTTTTACATCCTGCTTTTTTCATCTTTAATATAAATGCATTCAAATAATCATAACTTTCAATATTATCAAAACCTATTCTTGTTTTTGCTGTAACTGGTATCTTGCAAGCATTGACCATTGCATTAATGCATTCAGAAACAAGATCAGGCTCTTTCATTAAACAAGCACCAAACTTATTTTTTTGTACTTTTTTACTTGGGCATCCAAGATTAATATTAATTTCATCATAACCCATATCTTCAGCTATTTTTGCGACTTCTGAAAGTTCTTTTTTATCTGATCCACCAACTTGTAAAGCTAAGGGTTTTTCTTCAGTGCTAAAACCTAAAATCTTTTTTCTATCACCGTGTATTGCAGATTTTGTTGCAATCATTTCAGAATATAGCATTACCTTTTTGCTTATTAATCTTAAGAAAAAACGATCATGTCGATCTGTGCAGTCCATCATCGGAGCTACAGCTACTGTCTTTTTCATAAAAAACTTTTTATTTTTATACGATTTAAATGAATTATTAATTACTGATTATTATTCTCAGTTGGTTCTGTTGTTTCGGGAGACAATTTATCATTCGCTGTCTCTTGTGTTGATTCGTCAACATCATTTTCTTTTTTTCCATCTTCGATTTTAGGATTTGTTGCAATTTTTTCTGGCATTCTTCTTACTCTTTTAGAAGGTAAAACTGCTGCACCGCTTTTTGAAATTTCTCCTTTGTATATTTTGTCAAAATCATCTTCTTCTCCGTCTTCCAAATCTTCTAAATCAGAAGGCTCAGGTTGCATTTTTCTTAGTTTGGTAATAGCAGAATCTTCTAATGTTTTAATAGATACTTTTCCTTCTCCAATTTCTCTTAATGATATCACTGTGTTTTTATCATCATCCTGCGGCACCAAAGAAGGTGTGCCAGCATTAAGCTGTGCAGTTCTTTCTTTAGCTAGCAATACCAAATCATACTGACTATCAATTTTTTTTAAACAATCTTCTACTGTTATACGTGCCATTAGATGTGCAATAAATAATGAAAAGTTGAGATAAAATCAAGTTTTATTTAATTAAAACAGGCTTTATTTTACTTCTAAAAATAATAATTAAAATATTTGCTACAAATATATAAGTAAAACTTACAATTGCTATAATTTCAATGGAATAACCTAAATCAATAATTAGGCCAAATATAGCTGTTCCAAATGCTGTTGAAAAAACCATCATTGCTGTTGTTAAGGCTTTTATTGATCCAAGATACTTAACTCCATAAATTTCAGCCCATGTTGATGATCCCAAAACATTAGCAAGTCCGTTTGAAACACCCATCAAACCAAGTAAAAAATAAGACGAAATGTAATGATCAGAATAGCACAAAATGACCATTGCAAATAAAGAAGGTATATTCATCAAGGGCAAAATTTTTCTACTAGTAAATTTATCTATAATTGGACCAGAAATAAACAATGTTCCTACAGATAAAACTGCATAAAACATAAACGACTTGGCTATAACAAAATCTCCCCAATTTTTAGATTCTAAAATAAATGACTGATAAACAAATACCCCTGTATTAATTGCTGGCAGAGCTAACATTACTAGCGAAATTAAATAAAATTTAGGATCTAATAATACTTCTTTTCTTTTCCAATTTTTAATATTATTTTTTTTTAAATTTTTACTAACTTTTTCACGTGAAGATAATCTAATGTTTTTAATTGTCAAAAAAGATAAAGCAGGTAGAAATAAAATTATTAACAAAGCTATAGATATCCAAATGTTTTTCCAAGAATAAATGGAAAGAAAAAAAACAATAGTAATAGGCATAATAAATTCTGCTGCAGAAAGGCCAAGCCAAGTTATGCTAAGGGCTTTACCTCTGTTAAAGGTAAAATATCTAGAAATGCTAGTAGTTGCAGTATGAGACATTAGACCTTGTCCAGATAATCTTAAAAAAAAGATTCCAACTAATAAAAAATAAATATTACTTATAAAAGAAAAAAAAATAGATGAAAAAAATAAAAGTATTACTACAAAAATAGAAAAATTTATTAATTTAAAATCATCAATTTTTTTTCCAATCCAAATTAGTGAAAAGCTACTTAATAAAGTAGCTAAAGCATAAATTGTGCCAAATTGTCCATGACTTATATTTAGATCTGCCCTAATGCTAGAATTAAATAATCCTATAAAAAAACTCTGTCCAAAACTAGAAAAAAATGTAAATATGAATCCAAAAATAATTATTTTTATACTTAGTTTAATATTTAACATTTAAAAGAATTTATGAGTTGCAAAGTTTCTTTCATTGGTCTTGGCGTTATGGGTTATCCTATGGCTGGATATATATCAAAAGCAGGGCATAATGTAACTGTTTATAATAGAACTGAATCTAAAGCAGATAAGTGGCTTTCTAAATACAAAGGTAAAAAGGCTGATACTCCTGCAAAAGCTGCAGATGGTGCAGAATATATATTCACATGTGTAGGTAATGATAATGATTTAAGAGAAGTAACATTTGGAAGCAATGGTATTTTTAAAACTATAAAAAAAGATTCTGTTTATATAGATAACACAACTGCTTCAGCAACTATTGCAAGAGAGATTTATGATTACTCTAAAAAAAATAGCTTTGGTTTTTTAGATGCTCCAGTATCTGGGGGGCAAGCTGGTGCTGAGAACGGAGCATTAACTGTAATGATTGGTGGGGATCAAAAAAATTTTGATAGAGCAAAAGATAAAATTGATTGCTACAGTAAAAAAATGAAATTACTTGGTGGCGCTGGGTCTGGACAGCTCGCAAAGATGGTAAACCAAATTTGTATAGCAGGCCTAGTTCAGGGACTTTCAGAAGGAATTAATTTTGGAATGAAAGCTGGTTTGAATATGGAAAATGTCATTGAAGTAATTTCTAAAGGTGCTGCACAATCTTGGCAAATGGATAATAGATACAAAACAATGATTGAAGATAAATTTAGTTTTGGATTTGCTGTTGATTGGATGAGAAAAGATTTAAAAATTGCACTTGAAGAAGCTAAAAAAAATAAATCTTTATTACCAGTTACAGAAATAGTCGACAAATACTATGGTGAAGTTCAAGAGATGGGTGGTAACAGATGGGACACTTCAAGTCTTATAAAAAGATTTAGAACAAAGTAAGTGGAAATAAAAAAACCTGACTACTACAATGACCTTGACAAGATTTATTTAAAAACTTGGGATCTTTTAGAAAATGGTCTTGCTAACAGAAATGCCCCATTTCATATACCTGTATTTATAAGTGGCAATCAAAATATATTTGACGGTAGAATAGTTGTTTTAAGAGGAATAGATCAGAAAACTAAAAAAATATGGTTTCATAGTGATATTAGATCAAACAAGGTAAAAATTTTAAAAACAACTCGCTAGCTAGTTTACTTTTTTATGATAAAGGTGAAAAAATTCAATTAAGAATCTTTGGTTCAGCAAAAATTAATTATAAAAATGATACAACTAAAAAATCATGGAAAAAAACTGCACATATGAGTAGACAATGTTATTTAGGTGATGAAGCACCCGGCTCTAATGCTTCAAATCCTACTTCAGGACTAACTCCTGTGGTTGATGATTTAAAATATACAATCGAAGAAAGTGAAGTGGGTTACAAAAATTTTTGTGTTATTGAGATTCTTATTAAATCTATAGAATGGCTATACTTAGCTTGCAAAGGTCATAGACGTGCTTATTTTAATTTAAATAAAAATCAGGTTGAAAAAAAATGGTTAATTCCTTAATAGGCTGGATATTAAATTAAAATTAATCTATAAACAAAATATGTCTGTGTCTTCATCAATATGTAACTTTGGAGAAAAATCTCACGACTTCAGTCTTCAATCTACCGATGGAAAATTAGTAAACTTAAATGATGTAAAGGGAGAAAATGGTTATTTAATAACATTTATTTGTAACCACTGCCCATATGTCAAAGCAATTATAAAGTTTCTAGTAAATGACGTTATGTACCTTGAGAACATTGGCGTAAAATCAGTCGCCATAATGTCAAATGATACACAAAAATACCCAGAAGACTCTTTTGAAAATATGAAAAAATTTGCAAAAAAAAATAATTTTTCATTTCCTTATCTTTATGACGCCAGTCAACAAGTGGCAAAAAAATATGAAGCAATTTGTACACCTGATTTTTTTGGTTATAACAAAAACTCTGAATTACAATATAGAGGTAGAATTTTAGACGCTAGAAAGCTAGAACCAACACACACTGGAGAGACTGAATTAAGAAAAGCAATGAAGGCAATTGCTGCAAATGGAAAAGGTCCTGAAGAACAAATCGCAAGCATAGGATGTAGTATAAAGTGGGTTAAATAATGTTTCTAATAGTAACAAGAAATTTTCCACCTGATATTGGTGGTATACAAAGCTTAATGGGTGGATTGGCGGAAAGTCTTTTAAACCATGGTCCTGTTGAGGTTTTTGCAGATGAATTTAAAAATTCAGATACTTTCGATTCAAAATCGCAAATAAAAATAAGAAGAATAAAAGGGATCAAACTTTTTAAAAAATATAGAAAAGCAAACTTAGTAAATAATTTTATAAGAGATAATAATAATATTAGAACAATAATTTTTGATCACTGGAAAAGTTTAGAATTAATTAATTCAAATTTATTAAAAAAAACTAAATCTTTGTGCCTTATACATGGGAAAGAAATTAATCATAGTGTTGATTCATTAATAAATAAAAGAATTATTAAAAGTTTAGAAAAGAGTGATTTCGTTATTGCAAATTCAAATTTTACAAAGGAATTAGGAATTAAAATTGGAATAAAAGCATCCAAAATAAACATAATCTTTCCTGGAATTGAAATACCAAAAAATATAGATAATAAGTATATTAGTGAAGCAGAAAGTATTTATTTAGACGGTTTCCCAAAAATTATAACAGTAGCTAGACTTGATAAGCGAAAAGGTCATGATAACGTTTTAATGTTAATAAAAAATTTGAAAATTAAATTCCCAAAAATTAAGTATGTAAGCGTTGGTTTTGGGGATGAAGAAAAAAAACTAAAAAATCTATGTAATGAACTTGGGATTCAAAAAGATGTAATGTTTTTAAAAGATGTTGCTAAAAACTTAAAGTTAGCTCTAATCAAAGAAGCAAATTTATGTTTAATGCCCTCTAGAATAGAAAAAGAATCTGTTGAAGGTTTTGGTATATCCTTCATGGAGGCGGCTTCTTATGGAGTTGGTTCAATAGGAGGAAAAGATGGAGGAGCTTCAGATGCAATTATTCACAATGAAACTGGTTTAATCTGTGATGGTAACGATTTGAGTTCAATTTACGAATCTGTATTAAAATTCTTTGATGAACAAAACTATCTTAATTTTGGAAAATCTAGTTTAAATTTTTCTAAAAATTTTTACTGGGATAAAATTGTAAAAAAATATTTAAAACTAGTTAATTAATTCTAATTTTTTTTTAATATCTAAATATACGTCTTCAGGTTTTAATTCATTTAAGTTTTTAACCTTTATAGCTTTAAAGTTGTTAGTCACAATTGAAACTTTTTCTGGACTTGTGTGAGAACCAAACAATGCTACTCCATGTTTTCCTAAGTGGGCCGCAATATGAGCTGGACCAGTATCGTTGGCTATTACAAACTTTGATTTTTGAACTAAACCACTTAGCTCCATAATATTTAGTGCCTTCATATTATTAAAAATTGCTGTAGCGTTAATATTTTTAGCCTTATCTATCTCATCAGGTCCGGGGCATATTACAATTTCAAAATTATTGTTTTCTGACTTTATGATATCTATTAGCTGATTATAAAAAGGCCATTTTTTACTTGAAAGCTTAGATGAACAAAAAGGAAACATTAATATAAAATTTTTATTAAAATATTTATTAATAATTTTATCTATATTTGAAGTCGCCCATGAAAAATCAGGCCTCAAAGAAAATTTTGTTATAACCTCTGAATTATCTAGTTGAAACTTAAACCTTTCAAGAATCGGATCTTTATCAAAATCTTTTTTTCGCATCCCTTCTTTTAAAGTTGTTTCAGTACTAGACCAATTTTTTACATCAAATAAATATTTTTTGTAAAATGATGTTCTAGAAGAGTTATGTAAATCATAAATCTTGTCAAATTTGTACTTGTTGATCTTTTTTCTTAAATTAAAGAGATAAATAAAATTTAATCTACTTTTTCTATCATCAAGTATGACGCCATCTAAAAATGGACATCTGCTTAATAGATCTACATAGGGTAATGTAGTTAAGATAAAAATTTTATCACTTTTATGAGTTTCTCGTATATCTTTAAGAACTCCACTAATTTGGACTATATCTCCAAGAGATCCATGTTTAATTATTAAAATATTTGACATTATATATTTAACTTTAGTAAACCAATCTATCATATAAAATGAATAATAAATCTACAAAAATATTGACTGAGATATCTCCTGGCGAATTATTAGATAAAATAAGCATTTTAGAAATTAAATTAATAAAAATTAAAGATCAAAAAAAGCTTCAAGAAATAAATAAAGAATATCAATCTTTGTTAAATACAAAAAATAATGCAATTAAAGATGGGGGGAAAGTTGACGGCCTGATATTAAAAATTAAAGAAGTTAATCTAAAACTTTGGGAAATTGAAGATAAAATAAGAATTTGTGAAAAAAATAAAGATTTTGGAGATAATTTTATTAAACTAGCTAGAGATGTTTACATTAATAACGATGAACGAGCGATAATAAAGTTTACTATTAATAAGTTACTAGGATCTAATTTTATGGAAGTAAAAGAATATGTTTCCTATAAATAGAACTATCTATTTGCTTTCATAGTCATACTTTCTTTCTAAAAATTTTATGAAATTGTGAATAATAAAGGCCATTAATAAATATATACTTCCAGCAACTATAAATACTTCTATAGGTCTGAATGTTGTAGAAATAATATGTTTTGCTACACCAGTAAGATCTAAGAGTGTTACGGTGCTAGCTAAAGAAGTTCCCTTTAACATTAATACCATTTCGTTACCATAAGCAGGTAAAGATTGCTTAATAGCTATAGGTAGTTTTATTTTAAAGAAAAGATAATATTTATTTAAACCAAGTCCTGTAGCAGCTTCTAAAATTCCTTTATTTATGGTTTCAAATGCTGATCTAAAAATTTCAGAAGTATAAGCTCCAGTGTTTAGAGTAAACGCGAGAATTGCACAAGAATATGGTTCTTTTAATATAATCCATAAAAAGGAATCTCTAATCCATTCAACCTGGGCTAGACCAAAATATATTATAAATATTTGAACTAATAGAGGTGTTCCTCTAAAAATATAAGAATAGTAATAAGATATATAATAAAAGATTTTGTTTTTGCTGGTTCGTAAAACTGCAAAAAATGCTCCAACAAAAACACCAAATACTAACGAAATTAAAGTTAACTCAATTGTTAATTTAGTTGCATTTAATAATTTAGGTAAACTTTCAATAACCAAATCCATTTAAAAACCTTTGCTGAATTTTTTTTCAAGCCTATTAAATAGTTTCATGCTTAAAAAAGTTAATAATAAATAGAGAACAGCTGCAAAAGAATAAAAAAACAAAGGATCTCTTGTTGAGCCTGCCGCAATATAAGATTGTCTCATGATTTCTACTAAACCTGTAACTGAAATTAGGGATGTATCTTTTAAAGTTATTTGCCAAACATTGCTTATATTGGGTAATGCTAATCTTAGCATTTGAGGAATAATTACTTTTATATAGTAAATTTTTTTTTCTAGACCTAAAACTTCAGAAGCTTCAAATTGTCCTCTTTGTATAGATTGTATAGCTCCTCTAAATACTTCAGTTGAATAAGCACCAGAAATTATTCCAATAGATATTGCTCCAGTTAAAAATGCATTAACCTCTATATATCCAGAATATCCAAATATTTTTGCAACATACATAACTGCACCGCTACCTCCAAAAAAAAACAAATATATTACTAAAAGTTCTGGGACACCTCTAAACACAGTTGTGTAAAAAGCTCCTATTAAATTTAGTATTTTGTTTTTAGATAATTTAAATGATGCAAATATAGTTGCTAATAAAAATCCAATTAATATAGCAACTAATGCAACGGCAATAGTCATTAATGTTGCAAAAAAAAGTTCGTCTCCCCAACCTGTATCGCCGTAAGCTAAAAGTCCCATATATTTTAAGGCGACAAAATTAAATATTTATCGCCTTAAAAATTAAATTATTACATTGAAGCGTCAAAGCCAAACCACTTGATAGCTAATTCGCTAATTTTTCCATTTTTTCTAGCTGTATTAATGGCTTTATTGAAATCTTTTTCCAATTGTGTGTCTGCTTTTCTTAAGCCAACACCAACACCATTTCCAAATGCACCACCAGCAAATGTAGGACCAACAAGCACTACTGCTTTTCCAGATTTTTCTGCATAATCAGTAAAGGCTACTGCTGCAGCTAAAGCAGCATCAATTCTTCCTGCTACTAAATCTAAATTAAGTTCGTCTTGTGTTTTGTAGGTTCTAATTTTAACACTCCCAACATCACCAGACTCTAAAAAGTTTTGGTGAATAGTTGCCGTTTGAACGCCAATAGTTTTTCCAGCGAGTACTGCAGTTAAAGTTTTTAAAGCTTTTTTAGCTGCTGATCCACCTGTAGCTAGATTTATTGATTTAGGTGTGTCCATTCCTTCAAGGCTTGAACCTTTCATAACTGCTAAAGAAGCAACTTCATCTGCGTAACCTTGAGAAAAATTAATTGTTTTTAATCTCTCATCAGTGATTGACATTCCTGCCATGATCGCATCATACTTTTTCATGATCAAACCTGGAATCATTCCATCCCAGTCTTGTTCTACAATTGTACAATCACGTTTCATGTAAATACAAAGAAAGTTAGCAAGTTCAACTTCAAAACCAATTAACTTCCCAGATTCGTCTTTTGCGTTCCACGGCGGATACGCACCTTCAGTTCCTATTCTAATACTGTCCGCTTGTGCACTTGAAAACAAGATCGCCAAAGCAGAAATAAAAGATAGAAAAAATTTAAATATATTGTTCATTTTTCCTCCTGTTAAAAGATTAATTTTAGAATTAAAAAAAAGATTATTCCAGAAAAAATAATGCGTGCTATAGTTGAATTATTTAAGAATTCATGACAGAAGATGCAAAATTCCAGCGACAATCGAAACTTTGTATGTGTACTTCATCTAATTTTACATTTCCAAAATTTTTAGAAAGGACTTTTAACCAACTATCTACTTGTTTAGGTTTTTTATCTTTAGAGCCAACTTGAGCTGTAATAACACCACCTGGTTTTAAAATTCTTTTTAAGCCATTCATATTTTTTGCCGCTAAATCAATGCAATATTGATCATCATTTAAATCAACAAAAATTTTATCATATTTTGCATCTTCAGCTGATTTTATACTTTCAAAAGCATCTCCCCAAAAACATTTTATACTGTTACTTTCTTTGACTCTGCTAGAAATTTTAGGAAGATATTTATAGCAAGCTGTAACAACTTCAGGATCTAACTCATACCAGTCAATCAAATTGAATCCTTTTGAAATACATTCTCTTGCAACACCTCCATCTCCGCCTCCAATGATTGCAGCTGTAGAGTTCGTGCTATTTAAATTAAGAGCTGAACTTACAAATTGGCCGCTATATATTTTTTCGTCCTTTTCTGAAACTTGTAGTTCTCCATCAATAAAGAGTGCGTTACCAAATTCTTCCAATTTTAAAATTTCGATATGCTGTCCAACCTTTGAAACAAAATTTTCAAGCACATCGTTTACCACATAATATTTCTTCTGCCCTGGTGTACTATATATATCGTCATATAAAGTTACACTACTTCTATCAAAACTCTTAACAACTACTCGCTCATGTTTAATTTCCTTTTTAAGTATGTCTATTGCAACTTTTGGAGATATTTTAGCACAAGTAAAGAAATCAAAACTTATTATTCCTTTTTCTGGAAAAGTATGAAAACTCATATGGCTCTCAGCTAGTAAAGCTACTAAAGTAAAACCTTGAGGTTTGAAAACATGGTCAGAAACATTAAGGATTGCAACTTTTGCTTTTTTAGCTATTTTATAAATAATTTTGTTATAAAATTTAGGTGAATAATCTTGTTTAACACCTAAAAAATCTAATATTATGTGTTCACCAACTTTTTTCATATAATCTCCTTATATTTTTTATACTTGTTATTTTTTATATGACAACTAAAAAATAGACTGTTAATAAGTGCTTGGAGTTTAAATTTTGAAAAATAATTGGTCTTCACTTACTGCAAGAAAATATATCAACAAGTATAAAAATATTGGTATATCAAAAGATTTAGCCTTAAGAGTTTATACAACCAGACTTTTAGGAAGAAATAACGAATTAGTTCTTCATGGGGGTGGTAACACTTCAGTAAAAACATCTATTAATGATATTGATGGAAAAAAATATGATGTTTTGTGCGTAAAAGGAAGTGGTTGGGATATGGGTGAAATTGAACCTGAAGGATTACCAGCAGTAAAATTAAATCCACTCTTAAGCCTTAAAAACAAAAAATATCTTTCTGATGAAGATATGGTGAGTTTTCAAAAAAGAAATCTAATTAATATTAAATCTCCAAATCCAAGTGTAGAAACATTTTTGCATGCTTTTTTACCATTTAAATTTGTAGAACATACTCACGCAGATGCAATTTTAAATGTAACTAACAGACCTGAAGGAATTAAGCTTTGTAATAAAGTATTTGGAAATAAAGTAGCCTTAGTTCCTTACGTGATGCCGGGGTTTATGCTGGCAAAAAAAGTTTATGAAATTTATAAAAAAAATCCTAGAATTAACTGCTTAATACTAATGAACCATGGAATCTTCACTTTTGCTAATGATGCTAAAGAAGCCTATAGCCTAATGATAAAGTATGTATCGCAAGCAGAAAAAGCGATCAAAAAATTAAAGGTTAAAAAAATAAAACAAATTAAAAAATTTTCTACAAAATTTGAACCTCATGAAGTGGCACCGATAATCAGAGGTCTTTTGTCTGATAAAAATTCAGATCAAAAATTTATTGTTAATTATAAATTAAATAATCACTTAAAATATTTCATGAATGGTAAAAATGTAAGAACTTACTCTTCAAAGGGTACGGCAACACCAGACCACGTAATAAGAGTAAAACCTTTTCCTTTAATAATAACACCAAAGAAAAACTCTTCTTTACAGGATTTTAAAAATATTGCTCAAAGAGCAATGGCAAGTTACAGAAAAAAATACATTAGCTATTTCAATAAAAATAAAAAGAAAGTTAAGGAAAAAAAAATCATG